>Ga0335398_10002138_pt1 | contig 31884 bp, 34 predicted proteins | sample BON03_FD_205742 | JGI IMG/M metagenome (GOLD analysis project Ga0335398, IMG submission 205742) | Freshwater microbial communities from Lake Bonney liftoff mats and glacier meltwater in Antarctica - BON-03 (spades assembly) (version 2) | ecosystem: Environmental > Aquatic > Freshwater > Ice >... | reverse complement strand
TCCCTGTGCTCCCTGTGCTCCCTGTGCCCCTTGTGCTCCCTGATCTCCCTGATCTCCTTGTGCTCCCTGTGCTCCCTGTGCTCCCTGTGCTCCCTGCGCTCCTTGTTCTCCCTGTGCTCCTATATCACCTTGTGCTCCTATATTTCCTTGGGCACCTGTATCACCTTGTGCTCCTTGCGCACCTTGCGCACCTTGTTCTCCCTGCGCTCCTTGTGCTCCTTGTGCTCCTTGTGCTCCTTGTGCTCCTATATTTCCTTGTGCTCCTTGTTCTCCCTGCGCCCCTTGTTCTCCCTGCGCCCCTTGTGCTCCCTGATCTCCCTGATCTCCTTGTGCTCCCTGTGCTCCCTGTGCTCCCTGTGCTCCCTGCGCTCCTTGCGCACCTTGTTCTCCTTGTGCTCCCTGTGCTCCAGTATCTCCGGATGTTACAAAACTAACTAACACATCATCTAAATTAACAAATGGACTCACACTAGAAAATGCTTGATTTGTTACGTTAATTGTCCACCAACCAATATTATCAATTAAATTACTTATTTGAAATAATAAAAAGCTTGTACTGTCAAACTTTTTGGTGATACGAACAAATCCCTTAATTGGTGAACTAACACTTAAAACGGTTTGTAAAAAATTATCTATGTTATCACCTGCGTCATTTTCACTATCAATATATATTTCTGTAGATATATTTTGTGATACATCATTTAATCTTACAACTCCAGTCCCAGGGTCTATTGCGTTGATAGAAATATCAAAAGTATAATCAAATGTTGCTCCTCCAAAATTTCCATCTCTTCCTTGAGGGCCAGTCGGACCAATCGGACCAATAGGACCAATCGGACCGGGCGCGCCGCTAGCACCTTGAGCCCCGATTGGCTTACAACATGTAACATATTGATTAAATTTATTATAATTTGGATAAGACATTATTAGTATATATAGTTTATGTATATACTAATATTTCACTAAAATATTGTAATTAAATGATACTTTTTTGCTTAATAATCATTCGTGGATTTTCTGAAAACGTAACAGTTCCACTAGGGTTATTACCAGATATATCAATACAGACTTGCCATTGGTTATATATAAAAGATATATCAGTCGTAAAATCACCATTTTTAAAAGCAAACATTTGTGGTCCGAAACAAACAGTAGTAGGAGTACCAACTTGATTAATACTTCGCGTGTCCAATATTATTTCCTGACTTGGAGCACCAACCTTGTCAAAAACAAAAGAGATGCTTTTTGTTTGCGTACTATCAAACTTTAATTTTGTACTTACATATACTTCCATTAAAGAATTATTAAAATAGGGTTGATTATTACTAAAATCAATATATGCTGGATTATTTGTAAATACGGCTTGAGCATTTGGGTCTAAATCTGTATATATTATTGTATTTAATGCTAAATCATATAATCCTGGAGGGTACGGGCTTGATGACACATTAATATCTAATATAGATGTTGATTCGCTGTAACATTGTAAAATCCGATTATTGTAACAACCATGATTTGTCACAATAGGATTTTTTGTAAAATTAATATCACCAGAGACATCTATATTTGTCGCTACCAAATCGATTGTTGTAAATGATATATCATAATTGCTAATAATGTTTGACAAATATGTAATATTTGCCGTATTTTTTTCTATATTTACCGTATTATTATTTATTCTAACTCCTAAATCACAAACTGCTTTGTCCGCTCCTCTACTTCTTAAATAACTTCCATAATTTTGATATCTATCTCTACATGAAACACTTGACATATAATATACATATGTATATTTATTATAAATGTTATAGTATATCACTTTGGAACTGGAAAGGGACGTTGGTCTGTTTGTACCACCATTGCCTCGGGCATATATACAGGTAATCTGTCAAAGTAAGATATTTCTGGCAACTTTATTAATTTAGGGTCGACTGGTGTTTCAGGAGTTACTAAATTAGTTGCGTTTATTCCAAACAAAGCAGATTCTATTTCAACCGAATTTTGGGAAAAGGCTTCCCTAGGCATATGGCTGGGTGTTATTCCCATCGTAGGTAAGGCGTTGTTATAAGCACGTCCTACTTGAGAATACGTATACTCAGCATAATTTCGCGAGTCCATATAACTACGTTGTTGAAGACAGTAATCATTCGGCATATTTTTATTACGGGTCGAAGCCATATTAGTATATTATAGTATAATATATTTTTATTTTATTCTATTCTTAATCATCTTTATTGTCCTCTTTGTTGTCCTCTTTATTATTGCGGCTTTTCACTCGTCTTTTCACTCGTCTTTTCACTTGTCCGTTCACTTGTCCGTTAACTTGTCCGTTCACTTGTCCGTTAACTTGTCCGTTCACTTGTCCGTTCATCATGCGTAACCTTGAGGAGTTCTTTCAAGTTATGGAGACTATTATCAATTGACAGTTTATTAAAGTAACTATACAATAGTTTGTGGAATAAGTCAAAATAATCATAAGAAAACATGGTTCTAAACATAAATTCCTTTGCCATATACCCTTTATAAGTATGAAGTTCAAACAATTCGTCTAAAAATGGCTCATGCTCGAGTTGCTTATAAACAGCTTCCAACTTTTGATGTATAACCGTTTCATCAAATTCCGTTAATCCAAATAACTGTAAATATTGAATTTTATACATTAGTTCACTCAATCCCTTTTCGTCTTCATCTTCTTCGGTTATCATCTTGTATGTACATATATAATCTAACTCTAGTTCACACATTTACATAATCTTATTAAGTTATTTTTAAACCTTATTTTTCCTACTATTTCTACTATTTCTACTATTTCTAATATTGGCCGGAAGAGTGCCCAGATTTATAATCCTTGTCCTTTTGTAACTCTCTGGAAGGAACGCCACCACGAACCCATCCTTCGGCAGCCACACCTTCTACTAAATTAGCAGGGTTTGTAATCGAATTCTCAATAGAAGGCAACAACGGATAATTCAAATAAGGGATATACGATTGTTCCGTAGTTGTATTGATGCTCTTCTTATTGGTTATCATATCACCTTGTTGGATATGTGACTCTAACACAGGATTCGAAGAACCGCGTCCCAAAAAGGGAACCGTTTTAAAAGGACGCTCGTACAAACTGATGCGACATTTGGGGTGAGTATTGATGGTTCCAATTAGCAATTCGGAATTGGTATCAATATTACATCCACCGGCACCAACTTGATAACCACCTGTGAAATTAATATTGGGTTGGGTCGTAGCAAACTCAATTGGTCTTTTCATACCACAGTCCTGAGAGAAAAAGTTGGTTAAAAGATAATTGGATTGGGATACGTTTTGAAGATTTCGTTCGCTTAATCCACAACTGTCATCGCCAATTCTAGATAAACTATCAAATGTAAAATCTTTTGTAAAAGCCGACATTTTTATATATATATATTTAATAATATTTTTCTTAAACATATATTTTTAAATTATGACAATTAAGCAATCAGTTTAATTCTGTCCCACGATGGCTCCAATTCTTGGATTATTTCGTATCAAAGCAAAGTCGTTTCCTTCTTTTCCTGAAACCATATCTCCATAACAAAAATCAGCAAAGCTCTTTTGGTCATTTGGAACTCGTGTGTTGGCAGTCGCATAAAAATTGTATTGTCCAAAATTTTCAAATTCTAAACTATCTCCTAAATTAGAAAATAATTTCTTCTTAATTTGAGGATCATTATCGAAATTTGATACAACAAAGTTCTCTGTATCGTCGTTTATTTGTTTTTCAACAGCTCTATTATAAGCAGGCGCAGCCATCTTACGATTAGGATTATCTTGAATTTCCGGTAATAATACATTCATAAAAGGATTTTTATTGGTAGGGTTTGTAAAGTTACCTTTCAATGCTTTATATACTTCGGGATTTGTAAACCCTTCTGATGTCGATTGTAATCCTCCTTTATTATCTTGCTTATACTCTTTCGCGTAATATAATGCGGCAATTACACCTAAAGTTACAAGTCCAGTAAATAAGAAATTGTAAGATTGAGTTACTAAAAATCCTAAAAGTGTTAATATTATAACCAATCGAGTGATGGCGTTTATCTTTTCGTTTCTAGACATGTATTCACGAGGCCAGATTTGATTTAGTTGCCCCTTTTTTAATAATACAGCTGGATTATTTAACCAAATATTAGTATATTGCGATGACATTTATATATATATATTCTTAATTATTTATTTTTTAACTTTCTTTTTCTTTTTCTTATCATTATTCCCAGATTTGTCGTTTCTCATTGTTTTCTCTGGTTTATCACCTTCAATCGAAAACACCAATTGCTCCAACTCTTCCTCGGTCAATGGTTTCGATGGAGGTAAATTTGCCATTCGACCAGATTGCTTTTCCGTTTCAATCTTGATTTGTTCAGCTTTTTGTGCTGCTCTCTTTAACATTCCTTCCTTCATCTGTGCTTTTTTCATATTTTGATTTAAAGCATTTGACATTGCACCTAAATTTAACTTTCCACCTCCCAACCCGCCAAGACCTGCCATTCTCATCATATCAGCCATTCCTCCCATTCCTTCCATTCCGTCCATTCCGTCCATTCCTTTACCTTGTGCTCCTCCTCTCGCACCTCCCATCCCCATCTTCTTCAATAAAGATTGAATGTCTCCCATACCAGGCATATCTTTCATCTTACTTAATAAATCACTTGCTTCTTTCATAAGTTCGCTTTCCTTTATTTCACCAGATTTAATCTTGCTATCCAATTTACCACTAACATTTTGTACTAAATTCATTAGCTTTCCAGGATTTTTAAACAGATTTTGGAATACATCATTTACAGATTTCGCGTTTTCGGTATCTATATTCAAATCTTCAGCGGCCTCTGCTGCGATTTCTTTTGCTAACTTGCCAAGTTTTCCATCAAGTAATCCGTTTATATGACCTTGAATATCATCTGGATTAGGCAATTGGTCTAAGTTTATTCCAGTGACATTAATTGGTTCACTACCATCACCAGCATCATTCATCATGTTTTGTAAATTACTCATTGTCTCTTCCAGTTTTTGCTTTAGTTCGTCTTCATTAATTGATTCGAATAATTTCGCTGTATCGCCAAACGAATCCTGGGAATTTACCTTTCCTATGACTGAAAATAATATGATTTGTAAATACTTCCAAATAGTATCCTTTGTATTGACACTTATATCGGCCTTCCATAAATCTTTAAAATCGATTCCTGGTAAAAATTCAGTGTTTATATCTTCCTTTGTAAATATTTCTTCGTTTTTATATAAAATATCGAAAAAACGCTCTGGGAAAACTTGTTTGATATGTTCATATACTGATTGAACACTGTCTTCATCCCTAGTCTCTTTGATATTATGTAAATCCAAGTGTAAGTTTTCCTTGAACTCTGGAAATGTAAACAATATGTCATTGATTAAATCGTATATTACCTTTACAAATTCTTCCGGGATTTCTGTTTCTGGAATTTTGGGTTCGTCGCTTGATTTAGACATCTATAAACTAAATAATAATTATTGTTTAAATCAAATCAATCTAATTGTTATATATTTTTGATAGTTGGTTTAAATTCTTCAAATATTGAATTGCCTTCTTTTTATTTTCCGCGTCCAATTGTCTCAATGGCACTCTAATCTTGTCTATTCCATCCAACACTTTATTTGCCGCACCCTCATCCATCTTTAAATCGGACGAATAATCCTTTGTTAAAAAATACTCTAAATTCTCCTTTTCAATTTCATCCTCGTATTTTATACAAATATGTCTATACCAGACTGATACAATCATCTTCGGATTTGCCTTTCTTAACATAGTCAACCCAGTTTTCGTCGTTTTAATATCACTATTGTCTGGAAATAACATTTCTACATCCTCAAGAAACTCTTCGAATTGGTTGTTAAATGCCTTTAAAATAGTTGTCTTATCCATTTTATTAATCTAATATTTTAGTTTTAAATATATTATCGCATTTAATATATTATCGCATTCCGCCATAGAAAATACATACACCGATTTACTTTCCAGCCGGTTTATTCATCTGTTGTAATCGCATATCATTATTTCGTTGTTCCTCCATTTCCTTGAGCGAATTTTCCCCTACTTTGTCTGGAGTCCATGTATCAGGAGGCGTCTCTATAGAGCTTTTATGATCTACTGTCGCATAATTATACATTTGTCTTGCCCCACCGTTTCCTTTTGCCATCAATTCATCACTTCCCTGATCCCAATAACTAAAATTGTCACTCGCTACACCGAAACCACCTGCGTTATCATTTCCTAGAGAAAATGCCATTGGTTCTCCATTAAATCCGGTTGCTTTCGCATTACTATATTCTTCACGTGGTTGTATTTTATATATTATTTCGTTTCCAAAAATAACTTTGTTTCCTTCTTTTAATAATAACATAGCCGGTACTTTTTGTACCTGGGGAGGTAATACTATTTTCTGTTGGTTTTCTAAAATTACATATGTTCCTCCATTTTGAGGATTTCTAAATCTTTTGTCGATACAGATAAAATGGATATCGTCTTTTAGTTCGCTTTTGCTGACTAAGCGTAAAATATTCTTGCACTTGTCACAATAATTACTATAATACAAAATACAACTCATTATAATAATAATAACTTAATAAATGAATGTTTAAACTTATTTCATTTTTAAAATATATATTCACACATATATTTCAAAAAAATTGATATAATAATATCGATAATAATTATATATAATCTAGATAATGATGGAGCCTATTATTAAAATCACATCCGAGGAAAATAACACGTTGTTCTTTACTATGAGCAATATAAATCATAGTTTAGCAAATTCACTTAGACGAATTATTCTTTCTGATGTCCCTACCCTTGTTTTTAGAACATTTCCACACAATGAAAGTAAAGTTGACATCACTATAAATACTACCCGTCTTAACAACGAAATTATTAAGCAAAGAATTGGTTGTATTCCGATTCATATTACTGATACTAATTTTCCATACCAAGACTATGTAGTTGAAGTTGACAAGAAAAATGAAACAGATACGATTCAGCTTCTAACTACGGCTGATTTTAAGATTAAAACCATATCAACTGAGAAATATTTATCATCTACTGATGTTAAGGAAATATTCCCTCCAGACACACTTACCGGTGGTTATATTCCTATTACAAGACTTCGCCCTAAACTTTCTGAAAATATTGAAGGAGAACATATACAATTTACAGGTCGTTTTGATATCGGAACGGCCAAACAAGATGGTATGTATAATATTGTTTCCACTTGTGCGTATGGTAATACAATGGATGCTGTGAAGGCGAATGATGTTTGGAATGATAAGAAAAAAGAATTGGTCAAGTCTGGTATGTCGGTTGAAGATATTGATTTCGAAAAGAAGAATTGGTTTTTGTTAGACGCGAAACGTATTACTGTGCCAAATAGTTTTGATTTCGTTATTGAAAGTGTAGGCGTATTTTCAAACACATCTATTGTTCATAAAGCATGTAATATTATGATTCAAAAGTGTAAGCAGTTCATCTTGATGGTTGAGAAGGATGACATCCCAATTGAAATGAGTGAAAATACTACCATTTCAAACGAATATACAATTACTCTTAAAAACGAAGACTATACATTGGGTAATGCTTTAACCTATTTCCTTTATGAAAAATATTATATTGATAAGAAAACGTTGTCTTTTGTTGGATTTCGTGTTCCTCATCCACATATTCCAAATGGTGTCATCCGTATGGCATTTGAATCATCCTCTGATACAACGAGTGTTTCTCAGTATTTAACATTTGCTGCTGAAGATGTTATTAGAACATTTACAAATATTCAAACGAAATTTAATGAATAAATCAATAATTTAGTGTGGAAATATAAATATAAATATAAATATAAATATATAGAATAGTAGATATGTATATTTTTTTATTACACGTTATATGTTACGATTTGTGGTATTATTTCACACATATTTGTTTACACAATATCATGATATATAAAAAATATCATAAATATCATCATATAACTACGTATGATAAGATAACATATAACGATGCTTTTGCCGGCCATCTCATTGAATACCCAATACAAACAGTCGGTATATTTATACCTAATCTGGTTATAGAGTATCACATATCGAGTATAATGTTTGTGTATATTTTCATTACCATTCGAACTTATTTGAATCACGACCATAGATATACGTGGCTAATAGGTAATCATCATTTATTACACCATAAACACCCCAAATATAATTTTGGCGAATACTGGACAGATGCTATATTTGGCACACTATATCTTCCAGGAACAGATGGTGTGTATTGAATATACAAAAAATAAATTAATTACTATTATTTTATTTTTTATTTTATTTTTATTATTCATAAATGAGCGTATCTATAGGGCAACATCTACTGTATCATTTGTAATTGTATCATTTGTAATTGTATCATTTGTAATTGTATCATTTGTAATTGTATCATTTGTAATTGTATCATTTGTAATTGTATCATTTGTAATTGTATCATTTGTAATTGTATCATTTGTAATTGTATCTGTCATAATGTTATTTTCACCGTCCGTGTGATTCTTTCTCATATCATAATTCATAACAAACATTTGCTTAGCAGGGTGTAATCCATTGAAATAATGAACAACAACTTCCTTATTCACATACTTCTTCTCTGGCATCAATGTTTTTAAATAAATCTCATGATGAAGTGTATACATATGGACTCTATACTTTTCGGGAAATTCCTTTAGTGTCTTCTCCTTCTTAATATAGCAACGAATATAATTACTGAGTAGTTCGTTCGTATAATCATGAATCATATTCCTAAAATCATTAAATGGCTTCTTATGTTCCTTATAATATTGTAGATACTCAGCGACCTTTCCGGTTTGTCTCAAGTTAATGTAGTGATATTGTAGTTTTGGTTGGTTTCCTCTTAACTCTCGCACGTGTTCATAATTCGGATTCCGAAACTTGTATCTTTCGCCTATATTGTTCCTGATAACAACCCCTACATTATCATATGGTGTATTTATAGATGCCATTGATTCTATACACTTATGTAAATCTTCTTCATTTTTTAATGATATTTTATTTACCAGATTTACCTTACTCTTCTCTATTCCAAGGTCTTCAAAATCATTATTGATTGAAACTACGCGGATTGTCTTATTATCTTCAATTTGATATACATCAACCAGATATAAACTCATTTCTTTTATAATCGTTACAATTCGATTTCTAGGATGCTGCATAACAAAACTATACACATACTTCTTGTTAAGGTTATCTAAATTCAACCCGACGCTTTGACATACTTCATCAAACATATACTTGAATGTATTCTCTTCCTTAAAACCATTCTCCATAAAGAAGCACGTCCCACCACCTACACTACTACGAGTAGCTATTTCCCAACTGGTTGTTTCTGCTTCATAAAACACGTTTATCATAGTCCCTTCGACAAATGTTTCCGCAACATAGTCTGATTTTAAATCTATGTTCAACGTTTCGGTCAATAATGACTTTGGGGGAGCAAAACTAACAACTGTACCGTCATCTTTAAAAATGACAGACCTTAATAAACCAATCGACTTTATATTTTCACGAACTAACCAATCTTTATCATACTTTAGAATATGATAGGTTAACCCATTTTTATGCTTCCATGTATTATATTTCAAATTTAGTGATTTCGCGATTTCACTTCTCTTTTCCGCATCGAAAAGCAAACCATCAATCTGGGGGATACTGTTTAAACTATGTACTGGCATCTTACTTATTGTATATTGATTTCTTTAATTGATTTTTAAATCAATTTTTTCGTAATTCATAATAATTTCTACTATAAATATAAAGTAATGGCTACATCTAATAATATTTATTTACAATTAGGTGATATTATTCAAATTGATGCTCCCACGAATTCAGTGTTAAACCAACAAATCTTTCTAATTGATTTTATCAATACTAAAAAAATTAAAATTATCGATGAAAATACGACTATTGTTCATACACTTGATATTAAAGAGGATGGTAATTTGTCTGATGAGAGTATTACGTCTATTTCTATTTTAAATCGTGCTGATACGACAGGCTATGCCAGACAGAATAATCTTATACCTGAGAATTGGGTCGATATTCATTTTGGAGGCGACCTTCCTGTAACAATTACCGGACAGATTACTAATTTAGAAGAAGATATGATTGAAGTTGAAATAGTAAATGAAAAAGAGGAGAAGGAACTGATTTATATTGATTTTGGTTATAAAGGTATTCCTGAAGATATTCCTATTGAGAAAATAGTTATTCGTAATGCTCCTGATATTTCTAAAAGGATGAAAGCACTCGATACAGTTGTTGACGAGATGGATAAAACTGGCGATATGGAGCGTGAAGAGGAACGTGATTGGCTAGGAAAAGAAGACGGAGAAATATATGAACCTGACCGTGAAATTACAGAAGCCTCCTCAATCCAAATTCCGGTCGAACGTGTAAAATCGCAACTTAAGGATCTCTTATTAGAAGCCGACCAAATTGAATTTGGACCACAATTAGAAGCAATTACACAAATTGTCGAAGTTCCTGAAGAACAAAAAAGATATGGCATTGAAACCCAAACCAATGAATTATTAGATGATTTACTTGCGTCTATTCCAAATGCTCAACGCACACGTGCTGTTTTAAATAATATTCATATTATGATTGAACGATTCAAACAATTAAGAACCATTTTTTCTACATTTGACCAAAATGGTAACGCAAATATGCCTATTTTCAAGGGCGCCAATTATAAGCCACTTGTTGACAAAATCAACAATTTAAATTACAAGTTGTCGTGGATATTACCAGTTGCTCAAAATATTAAAAAAATGTATAATTTAGATATCGATGCTGATAATGATGTACCAGATGTACTATCATTGTCTTTAGCTCAATCAAGAATAAATGAATATGATATTCGCGAACTTTATAAAACAAATGCGGATAATTATTCCACCTATATGAACAAATTAAATCCCGAATTGACGCCATTTGATACGATTTCTAACGCAAATTCATTAACTGTCAATAATGTACTTGATAATTTCGATACAGTAATTGATAATTTGGACAACTTTTATTCATCTATTGCTAAAAACGATACTATAAAACGTAAACGATTTTTAATATCTAGATATAACTTGGGATTATCAAAACTACAAACAACTGAGATTACATCTACTAGAATGAAAACGAACGTAATTCCTATGACAAATAACGATTTAATATCTGTCAAATCAATATTAACCCTACCCGAACCAGTTGTTTATTTTTCAAACATTAGCCTTCCATCAACCAATATTTATGATAAAACGAATTTAAATATAAATTTTTTGAATTACTGGCAAATGTTTAAAGAAAATACTTCTATTACAACTAAATTTGTAGACAATCTAAATACAGAACTTTCATTTAATGAGAACGAATACCTGAAAAATAAAACCGAGTATTTGTTAAGTGAAGACAACAACGACCCCGACAAATTTAAAAAATTTCTTGAAATAATTATTCCTAAGACACGTGTTCTATTTAATCTTGTTAAAAAACATATTCGTGGCAAACTGTCATTAACGTCTGTCGTAAGTTATTTACAACCGTTTTTGATTTATCTAGATGATATATCTTTCAAACAATACGAAGAAATTACAGGATTCGTCGAATTGAAAATATTAGCATATAAAAAACAATATGCTACAAATAAAGAAATCTTCTCCAAGTTAAGTAATCTAAAAGAATCCTTCTTCTATGAAAATGTTTTTTATAAAATTTTAAAGGGAAAACGTGATATTGGCGATTTGATTTTACAAGAATACGGATTAGGTGAAGGAGGCAAAATGTATGATGGAACTATACCAAAAGATTATGTATTATCATCTTCAGAAATTATCAACTATATGAATCAAATTGATTATACAAAATTATTTCATACCTCATTAAGTGTTTTAAATATTGATTTATTTACCCCCTTTAATTTTGACGACTTATTAAAAGAAAAAAATGATGCGTTTCAAGTTGAGTTGAATAAAAAACAACAGGAAAATCAATGTGCTCAATATGTTTTAACTAAGCGATATATCTCTCTTGAAGACTTGAATGCTGACAATGATATTCCCGTTTATTTTGATAAAAAATATGACCCTACCGTATATGATATTTTAAATGAATATAAACTCGAACAATCCAATATGGATGAACCTACTTTTAAAGATTTTTTAATCGACCAGTTAATAAAGAATATCGGTATCAAGAAACCAGAAGCAAGGTATGAAGCAACGTCTATGTTACAAAAAAAGAGAGAGGTTCAAGATGGGCATTATGCTGTATTAGAGGTTGATAATATAGATTCGGTAATGTATTACTACTATAAACGCGAAAATAATGTTTGGAATCGCGATGAAGCTATTCCTGAGAATTCATTTTTCGGTTCAAATGAACTGTTTTGTAATATTCAAAACAAATGTATTCAAATCGATAAAACATGTGCCGACCCCTCTATCGGTTCCGACCTAGTTAAAAAGAATCTAATTCGTGAAATGTATAATGAATTTGATACCAATTATATTGAAAGTTTGGACAATTATAAAAAGAAAATAGACGCATTTTTTAGATTTGAAATAGAGAGAATATCCAAATTAAAGAAAATTAATAATTATTTATTATACAAGTATGAAGAGGTTAAAGTAAAGATGGCTACTGGTGTGGAAGAAACTGACATTATCCAGTCTCCATATATAAAAAAATTAGATATCATTCTAGGTCAAGGTGATTTTGTCAAAAGACAGCATGATATAGTGCTATTTGTAACTAAATATACTCGCGCTCCTCTCCAAATAAAAAATGAAAACATGTATTGGTTATATTGTATTGATACGAACACGCAATTGCTACCGTCATTTGTTTCAAAACTAGCAAGTGTGTTTGTTGAAAACGGTGATTACTTTGAAGCTATTACTGCCATAAAAAATGACCAAGGTGTTGATATAGATAATAGAACCGTTGATATACACAGTGGTTGGGAAATTGAAAAAATAATGATGAGCAGTGAAGAAGGGTATGAGGCATCTGGATTCAAGATGAAATCAAGAGAAATTCTTGAAATGGATGCAGGAACTGCTATCTTTCAAACTCCTAATGAACAAAAACTACTCAAAAAAGAACTGTTGGCTAATCCAAAAGCAAAAATCGTTAATAATGTCATAACTTCTGTATCCAATTATATGGGAATTGTGCTTGATAGTCAGAGAGAAGAAATCATTAAACATACTTTATTGGCGCTAGAAGAAACAGTAGATACACAAGATGACTATGAGGCGAAGCTCGACCGAAAATTAAAAGAAGGCGCTAAAAAAATGCCCTCCTATAATGATGTGTTTAATAAATCATTGTTGACATTCACACTTGCGTATATTTCTATATTTATTTCAACGTCTATTCCATCGCTTTCCTCTAAAAAGACGTTTCCTGGTTGTAAACGTTCTTTAATAGGTTATCCAATTAAAGGAGATGAAGATATCTCTAACATTCAATATATTGCGTGTGTTGCTGCCGGAATTAAAACAAATATATATCCTTGGAAGGCTCTGCCAAAATCTGGTGACAAAATTGCTACTGCTATTAAAAATACAATCGACGCGTATATTCTTAAACAAGGGGATATTAATATGCTTATTGATGAAAAACGAAATTATTTATTACATAACGAAAACGACTTTATTCCTATCGAACTCGATATTAAGAATTGGATTAACTTTTTGCCTCCTTTACAAGAAATTACTAATAAGACGCCATCTAACTTGGATACATCGTTTCGCAATGCTTTACTAGAAAACTTAAAAGTTGGTTCAAAAGACCAATTTGAACAAATTAGAGTCATCGACTCGAAAATTATTTATTTTTCAATGGCTATTATTCAATCAATTCAAAAAGTAGTTCACAAAGAGAAATTATTGCTTACCAATGCGAATAAAGTTCCTTTTTTACAAAACTCGTGTTGTAATACAGGTGAATACAAAACAATTGATTATTTCGTTAAACGCGAACCATCTATTGCGAATAATAATGATATTGTATCCTATTTGTATAACATTGCGTATGATATGATGAATATGACCAAACCTTCCCTACTAGTCGACCCAAAAGATACTAAAATCAAATTTCCGTCAGTAAGCAATGAATTTTCAGAAGATACTATTTACAGAGGTTTTATAGAGTATTGTAACTTTAATAGTGATATTCCTATCAATAATAAATTGCTGCCCTTCTGTCTTACGAAACCAGATGATTACGACAGAAATGAAAGTCTAAAAGAAAATATTCGCATATTGAAAAAGGAAGGCAAAATGTATTCTTTGGCCTCTTTCAATGAACTATTGGATTCTGTAAACAAACTGAATATTATACCATTGGACTTAGTTCATACGTATCCGTCCAGCTTATCACAGATTAGAGACTTAATTACACATATGGTTGATACAAACAACGCTATTGGCGAAGATTTCTTACTTAAATTAAAAAGTGTATTAGATACGTATGAAGTTGAAAAACGTAGTGATAACCGAGAAATTCGTGATTTTAAAAATTTATTGGGAGAGAAAATACAAACTATGGAAACGACTATTATCGACTTTTTAAATTCGTTTGCCGATGTAAGTCGAAGTGAAAAGGCAAACATAATCAGTTTTATAAAGACTATTATGGAGTTCAATCCCAATGGTAATAATTATTTTATAAATACTGAAGATGAAACATTGTATCGTTCTATTCATTTCGTAAAACATGCCATATTTAATTTTATCAATGTCTTCCCAAATATCATATCGAATCATGTGAATTATAGTGAAATTAAAATTCCAACCCATTGGAAATTATCACAAGAACATAATATCGACGTTAAAAACATTATCAAAGAATTTTATGCGTCTTTGCGAAAATTCTACGAAGATGTTACTATTCTTCCTTATTTACGTAAAAATGAAGATGATTTACAAGATTTCATCAAATTAGTCGATTATACTAATTTATATGCGAATATTGTCAATGTGGATGGAACCGAAGTCTCGTCTATCTTGGACAATCAAACTTCCTCTCAACTATTCCATTTTTACTTTTTATATATGATTAAAAACTTGGTTCAATTAACTGATAATCGCAAACTACTCAGTATCGAGGTTATACCTCCAACCGAAGAAGACATAATCACTACTACTGTAGAAAACGAACAAGATGACATGGCGGAGATTACTGAAATAGATATTGTTCGTGGTGAACAAAAAACTGTTAGAGAGAAAATAGCCAATATTATTGTAGTAATGTTGAATATCATTCGAAAAGAAAAAGGTCTAATTAATTTAAATTCTCAAATGATTAAAGAGAAAATAAATAGGTCCAAAGATAAAGAAAGGCACAAAATTACATCCACCTTACGCGATATGACCAAGGAAGATAGAGCGATTGAAAATTTATTTAAAAATCATCGTCTCGAACGATGGAACAAGGGATTACAAAAAGGATTAACCCAATACGTTGCCAAAACATATGATGAAGAAAGAGCAGAGAGAGAAAAGGAACAAATAATGGAGCAACAAATTTCTAATAGAGAATTATTAGGACAGGCTATCACTGCTGACAATGAAATCGCAATACTTGAACAAGAAGAAGGGCAAATTGTAGCAGATAGAATAGACGCAGATGTGTATGATATGTCTGATATACCAGATGACGATGATATGGGAGATATGGACGACGAATATAGACTTCAATTCGACGATAACGAATAATAACTTAGTCATACATAACCTAGTTAAATGTAGGGTAAATATATGAAAATCCATAAAAATATATAAAAAATAATAACGATTGAATATTATTTTTTATTACCACATGTGTAACTCTATACACAATTTTGTTTAGAATAGCCAATAACGGCACAAGCAATTCTTTTTCCGGCATTTCCGGTTTTTAGACTTTCGGCATTTCCTCCTTGACCACAATCATCTTCGTCTTGATGAATAATCAATCCTCTACCGATGATATTACACTTGGACCCTCTAAGTTTGATAATATTATCATAAAAAGTATATTTCGCTTCACCATTTGTATTTGTTTTGATATTTCCTAAATCGCCAACGTGTCTTTCTCTCATACCAGGACATCCATGTATGTTTCCATATGGATTAAAGTGAGCACACATACTCGTACATTTATCAGTTAAATCACCTGCTTCATGCACATGAAATCCATGTAAACTATTTGATTTTAATCCTTTCAAATTCAAATCTATTTTTATTTGGTTATTCTCTAAATCTTCAGTAAATTTAACAACCCCTGTTATGTCGTCGTTGAAAACAGCAATCGCGTAAATAGGCTTTTTTTCCATCTTATAAGTAAGAAATAAATTAATTAGTAAAGTAATACATATTACAGTACTTACAAAAGCAATGGTATAAATATGCTTTTTCTCCATATTATAAATAAGAAATAAATTATTATTATTATTATACTATATCATGTATTACCTTATATTTATTCGAATTTCTCTCTACATCATCTATTCAGTTCAAAAATAATATAGATTAACTAGTGGTACATAATGTATAATAATGATAATAAGAGTTGAATAACTTGTTTTTATCCACATAAAGATATAAGTTCCCACGAGATTGTCCACATAAAGATATAAGTTCCCACGAGATTGTCCACATAAAGATATAAGTTCCCACGAGATTGTCCACATAAATACAAAAATAAACTATTGTAAATTGTATCCAGTGTTTTTACGAAAAGAACATTTACAACTTGGATTTCCACTAAACGCTCGATTCTCAAAACCACCTTAAAACACGTATAAAACATCATCAAAATCCAGTCACGGCATTCCTGATTTTTGGATTTCGTTTTTTTTGGACATGAATTCATGTAGGTAAATTGCGCTACACGGTGTTCTTTTTTCAACCCCCCTAAAAACACTATGAAGGCTATGTAGTGAGTCGCCTACATATGTAGGGAGGTTTCTACTACTGAAAAAAAGGCACTGTCATTTGATAATAGTAGGTATTTTACTTTTTACATTTTTTTCAATTCATTTTTCAGTTTTTAAAATTCTACACAGGTTTTTCTTGCAGAGTTTTGAAAATAGGAAAATGAATTTGAAAAAACAGTGAAAATGTGTTTTAGAGCATAATGCTCTCATTTTTATTTTTTTTTGTTTTCGTTTGTTATTGTAAAGTTTTTGATTTCTTTATGCAAACCATTTAGAAATATTGTCTAATGCTACATATATGCTACAAAATGCTACACAAAACGCGGAAAAAATCACCAATATATTTAAGTGTATTCCTTGCTTATATCAATGTAGTAGGAAAAGTGAAATGAACCGTCATCATCTCACTACAAAGCACAAAAATGCTACACAAATGCTACATGATTTATCACATATGTCCGATTATGATAACAAAATAGCGTCTGGTGATAAATTTACGCATTTTATCACCAACTGTAATTACGTGTGTGATTGTGGAAAGAAATATAAGCATCATAGTAGTTTTTACAGACACAAAACAGGTTGCTCCATCTATGTAGATAATAATAAACCTGAAAATCAAATACTTGAAATTTCCAAGGAAAACCAAACTGATTTTAAAGAGTTGGTTCTCTTACTATTAAAAGAAAACAAGGAAATTCAGAACAATTTTATGGATCTTATTCCATACATCAAGGGAACAAATACAAATACAAATAGTAATAATACAATTACAAACAATAATACCACAAATAATAATCAGTTTAATGTGAATATGTTTTTAAATGAGCATTGTAAAAATGCTATGAATTTGACGGACTTTATACATTCTCTTCCAATTACTAATGAAACATACGACGACACAATTGAAAACGGCTTAACAAAGACAATAACCAATATGGTAGTGAATGGACTTAATAGTATGGACATATTAGAGCGCCCAATTCATTGTACCGATCCTGCTCGCAAGACAATGTATATTAAAGAGAATGATGTATGGGAAAAAGATAATGAATTACATATTCTATTACACGGTATTAAGACACTTTCATCTAAACAGCGAACAATGATAAACAAATGGCAAGATGCTAATCTAGGTTGGGACAATGATGACAACTTACAGACTAAATTAACAACTTTAATATGTCATTCAATGACTGATATAGCAAGCGACGAAAAAGAAATGAATAAAATATTTCGTGCTATAAGCAAAAGTACATATCTAACTACTCAAATAAAAGAACAATATAAATAGGTGCCATGTGCCTACGTATATGAAGGAATCGCATATGTATCATATTGTATTTATCATATAGTAAATACAATATCAGACGGTGAAATTACTCGGTGTAACAGTAAAATTACATTTGGGTAGAACCTACACACATAGAGTATAATAATCGAGTAGTAAAATATCCGACGAAAGTAGGAAGAGCTACTAATATAACTTGGAATAAATTCTCTCTCTTCTTCTCAAATAAGAATATGAACAACCCAGATAAAAGAATATACAAAAGAATGATGAAATTAAGAACCATCAAGTAATAGAAATAGTTACAGTATTCACCACCTAAAGGGGCAAGCGCAGACATAAAAGAATTATTGTTTTGAAAGGAATTCATTATAAACTATAATAATAAAATAAAATTAACGATGATATATTATTACTTATATATAATATACTATGAACTACAACTTTATTAGAAACAATATCAATAGCTTCGCAATTCTTTTATTTTTAGTATCATTTTCGTTATTAAATTATGTCCAACCTGGATTTTTGTATAACAATACTGGAACTTTAAGAGAATTTGGACTGGGACAACGTAGAAAAACAGTACTACCGATTTGGTTATTAAGTCTTTTGTTAGGCATTTTGTCATATTTAGCCGTATTATATTTTATTACAATTCCTAAATTTAGGTAAATCATTTATTCATATGATTTATAAACCATTTGACTACCCTCCTTTTGTTGCTTTGAAGCGGCTATTTGTTTTTCTTGTTCTAAATATGAATCATGTCTCTTTTCCATTTCTGCTACAGAGTTTGTACAACCTGAATTTAGTATAGCATTATAACTAATAGATGTTGTTAGTACTCCAGATAAAGCATACCATATAAACTGAGCAATTTCATCTTTCATCTTTACATAACTAGTTAATTCATTAAAGTGACTTTCACCTACACCAGACTTTAATAATCCACCCTTTGTCATACTTTGCCACCATGCTGGTAAATTATCTAATGTCATTGAATTAATGAGCAATGATTTATCGTCATACACATTGTTAATAGCAGTTATCATTTCGGATTGATTTGCTCCCAAGTTTAACGTCTTTCTGTCCTTTAAAATACTCTTAAGGAAATTATTCACGCCAGTGATGTATGCGAACAAGTATCCAATCGTATTAGAAAATGGACTCAACCAACTTGGAAATACCATTAATAGCAAGTTTATTGAACCAAATACAAGTAACCACGGTAATATGGTGGTTTTCATAGCAGTGCCATATTGTGTAAACCCGCATATCTCATTCGTTAGTCCTAAATTTATAAAAAATTGGACTACAATCAATACTAAAAAATAAATAATTGTCCAAACTTTGATGGTTTGTGGAGATTTAGTATAATATTTGAATATGAAATAAACCAATGTTAATATTAGAAAAAATATCATTGATGTTGATGGATTTGCGGCAGCCATATAATTAATGTGTATAATTTAATTTGAAATTATAAAATTATAATTTAATGGAGACGCTTCAAAACATTCGACCTCGTTTAATTGAACCGGGTGTTAAATATTTTCTTAGCACTTCTTTAGAACAATGTCATATATTTAAAAATAAATACAATAATCTTCTCTACAATGTAGGACTATTTTTAGCATTTTCGTGTATTGTTATTGTAACGTTATATGTTAAATACAACCATAAAAATAATCTAAAACTTCAAGAGGATATTAAGAGACAACAACAAGAATATATAATAAACAAATTACGATTTATGCAGGATTATCGAAAAAATCAAGTAAATAATGTAGCAAGTGATTTGTCTACCTGGCAAAATAATCCAGAAGTTCAGTTTTACAATAGAAAAATATTCTCTTAATCTATATGAGCCGCAAATATAATTCACAAGGAGAAAATGTACCCGTTGAGTTATTCCCAAAATCTACTGTAAAAAAGAACGAGATATATAGTGACATCACCGAAAAGTTGAACGAGTATTATAAATTAAAATATGAATATGATAAAAAGGTTCAATCTCAAACAAATAATATTATGAAAGATACTATGCTAACTATGAAACAAAAGCAAAACAAATATAGAAAAATGAAGGTCAATTGTATTAATTGCCAGCGGAAGGTAGGGACTATTTTTGAACACAAAGATGGTATATTAACGTCTATTTGTGGGGATAAAATAGCACCATGTAATTTAAATATTAAAATAAACAGGGGTAAATATGTAAGTTTAGAAATGTTATTGGCCGTCTTTCAGAATGGTGTAGATGAAGTAAAGGAAAAGATAATAACAACAAAATTAGATTTATTGTTTGGATATGAACAAGAATCGAACACATTGAAAATTTTTACTGGTTTAAAAGAAGAGTTGACGCAAGATTTAGAAACTTTGATGGAATACAAAACAAAATTTATTGAAATAGTATCTAATTTGGATAATAAGCAGTTATTACGTACCAAAATGACAATGTTTTATAATAAAGTATCTCTCATTAAATCAACTGTTGACGAATTCAATGAAACTGGACAAATACAATTAATTAAGGATATGATTACATTATATGACACTGAATTAACTCCTTTATTAGTTGACTTACGAAATCTGAAATACAAATATATGGCGGTTGAATATGATTTGGAAACAAACACTCATAAATTAGTGCGAAACGTATTTACGTTACAAGATATGACGATTCCGTTTGAGAATCCGAAAATCATATCGTTTACGGTTGGTGACGATAATACAAAGAAGCCTATGACAAGTGTATTAAGAGATGATGCTGACGAGATGGACTATGTGGACTCTATGAACTCTGTGGACTCTATGAACTCTATGGACTCTATGAACTCTATGGACTCTATGAACTCTATGGACTATAGCGACAATATGTAATACAAAAATAAGAGGAATTTTTTATAAGTAGTTATTATAAATGTTTTGGATAAATTTTCGTGTGTTTATAATCAGTTTCTTAATAGGAATATTTTGTATTTTTATAACTAGTCCCGACCCAAAACAGATAACGGTTTATCCTACAAATGATAATAAACATTTGTTTCAGTTCAGTGACAAGGCGGGTAATTGTTTTCAATTAAAACAAACGGTTATTAAATGCTCAAATGATATAGAAGAGATTCCAATTCAGATATAGTTGATATATGTAATATACACAATATTGTTATTTACATATATGTATAGGCATATTAGGCATCGGTATAATATAGACATAATATATAAATATGAAAATAGAAAGACTATTTCATTCTGATACCGGTAAAATTATTATTTCCGTATTACTTGGTTTAGGACTAGCAACATTGTTTAGAAAAGGATGCAACAAAAAAAACTGTTTAGAGTTCAATGCTCCTAGTTTAGAAGATATAAAGAAGAAGATTTACAAATATGGAAATAACTGTTTTAAGTATGAAATGGAATCAAATATATGTGATGATAACAAAAAAAAAATAGATTTTGCGTAATTATGGATATCTATCATTCTTAACAATATAGTAGATATGTCTGATACTACGAATTTAGCTGATTTGCCAATGGAACCTGTTTCAGGAGGAGGTGGACAAAATGTCGTATTACATACATCCGACAAACCCAGTATATATGACCCGAATGTAGGGGTATCTGGGTCCAATAACAACGGTCAACATGCTATTAATGAACAAAAACTTATGAATGAAATGGTGACTGGGATTCAACAAGCAGTCGCAAGTGGTGCGACAGGACTTCCATCTCGTGACATTCCTATGAACACGGTTCATTTTGCGGATGAACAAACAACGCCAAATTTTGTTCCCCAAAAGGAGCAACAAGATTATATTCAAAACACAGATACTGAGCAAGAGATAATGGTGCGAAGAATGAAAAATCAAAATTCTCGTGATTCGCTTGAAATATTATATGATGAATTTCAAATTCCTATAATTATCGGTCTTCTATACTTTATATTTCAATTACCGATTGTTCGAAGTAAAGTATTATCGATGTTACCCTCTCTTTTCAATAAAGATGGAAATCCAAATTTAACTGGATATATTGTGAATAGTTTATTCTTCGGTATTTCTTATTATGTTATTTCTAGGGTATTGACGCATTTACAACATATTTAGGTGTAACACATAACAAATAAGCCAACATCAATGTAAGCCATCGACCGTGTAATCAAATTTTTGTAATTTGTTGAATATTCGATATACTCTGAAAATATTCAACAAGTGGGTCATTCTTATAATCGTTTATATAGAAAATATTTTTTATACCGGCAGCGCATAATAATTTCATACAATTTACACAAGGATAATGTGTGATATAAGCATCACACTCGTTACTACTCACTCCGCGTTTAGCACAATCAGTAATCGCATTTTGTTCAGCGTGTACAGTTGCTTGTTCGTGGTCATCAATAACTTTAGATTCATGTGGAGCACCTGGCAAAAATCCATTATACCCTTGAGAAATTATACGATTGTCATTGACCAATAAACAACCAACTTGTAATCTTTCACATGGAGAACGCTTTGATGTATACTCGGTAATTGTTTTGAAATATTCTTGCCAAGACGGACGTTTAGTTGCCATATACAGTGTGTAAATAAAATGAAAAACTAATATAAACTAACATAAACATAAGCCATATGGCGTTAAACACATTTATAAATACACTGATTGAAAATATACCAGAAAAACATTTGCCACCCGAAATAGATTTAGTATTGGACGGAGGCGCATTCAACGGAGTGTATATGTTAGGAGGTCTATTTTATGTAAAAGAATTGGAATGTAGAGAGAAAATACAAGTAAAAAGAGTTTCCGGATGTAGTATAGGAGCAATATTAGGTATATTATTTTTACTAAATAAGATGGATATATCAATAGATATATGTAATAACAGTTATAAATATTTAAGAAAACACCAAGACCTTAAAAAGGTTGTTGATATTTTCAAAAAAAAACTGACAGATGTGATAAAAGAAGAAGATATGAGTATAATAAATAATCGGTTTTACTTGACATATTTCGATACAATAAAGGGAAAACAAATAGTCAAAAGGAAATATAAATCTAAATCAGAATTAATTGATAATATAATTAAATCTCTCTATGTTCCTTATTTAATAGACAGAAGACCTACTGACAATGATGGATGCATTGACGGGGCGTTTCCTTATATGTTCAAGTCAAGAACTGGCAAGAGAAAAATACTGTTCTTAAACTTACAAAGTATAGATAAATTAAAAAAAATGATTTTTATTAAAAATGAAAAGAACATTTATCCACGTTTGATTGAAGGATTGATGGATACACATAGTTTCTTTGAAAAGAACAGTCCAAATAATATGTGTAGTTATGTGAATGATTGGACTATGATTGATATATTATTGTTTCGACTGAGAGAAATTATATACGTAATTCTATTTTATATTTTTCGGGTTGGGCTTCGTATAGATAATTTATTACCAGAAAGTTGGAAGAATGACACATTTATACAGCAACACATTTCCGTATTTAAATATATATGGAGAGATATCATGTTATACTTAACTGTTTGATAATGATATAAAGTATTATTCGGTATTATACTATATTATCATTCATGGCAATGGAACTGGAACAATATCTATCTAAACCAGACATGTATTATGTAAAACACAACGTAGAACACGGTGAATATTTTATGCAAAAATATGTTCATCAATTGAAGATTCTAAATGTGCCTGAAATTATCGAGTACGACGAGGCAAATAAAATAATGGTTATGTTGAAAGTAGGTAAGAATAACTTGTCGCATAATTATGGTGAAAATGCCACAGATGTACCAGATGAACTCTTTGACAAGGTCGTTAAAATAGTGCGTACTCTTGTATTACATGGAATAAAATATCCTGATTTAACCGGATACAATTTCGTAGAAGATAATAATACATATGGTAAAATTTGGATAATTGATTTTGAACATGCCAGAATCGCCTTATCCAAAGAGATTACAAATATTCATATCATAAATATATGTAATGGTAAACAATTATGGAACCCGGATTTTAGATGATATCATATGGCATTTAGAAAAGACCAAATACTTTCTTTGATTTATTTTTCTTCGTTTTTGTGTGTTTGCTCTTTGTTTTTTTCCAGGTGACCGTTTTTTTATTGGTCCCTTTGCCCATTCCTTTGCCCGCGTTTGCTCGTTTGTCCTCCTTATCCATTTTTTCTTCAAATGGAATATACCGTAAAAACCAGGATTCATATTCTTTTGAATTTCGTTGTCCATTTAATTCTTTGTATTTGTCTGCTTTGGCACTTCTCATCGTGTCCAATGTTTCTTGCTCTCCGTAACAATTAACGCTAAAACGTCTCAACAACCCTTTTTGTTGAAGTCTATTTCGTTGTTGAACATCAAACAAGTATTGGGCCATACATAAGATACGATTTTCGTCATAATAATCACGGTCACTATAGAAAAAGGCAAAATAAAAACTCAACATTGTATCAATGGTCGCGACACGAACGGTTTTGTTTCCCTTTTTTATAATATTATAACTATGACACGCAAGTGGTTTATAGATAAAGGCAACTGTCTCTTCAATATTATTAATTTTCACCTTTACCTCGTAATGCGGCGCAATAATTTCTCCAATTCCATCATGTTTCATTATTTGTATTCCATTGTAGTCAAAATCTTCTAATCTCTCTTTTAACATAGCAGCGGCTTTTTCTGGTTCATCTGCGAGAACATCAAAATCCGGTGTTTTTTGAAACAGTTTTTTTTGCTCGGTTGGCATATATTCTGAATATAAGAAACTAGCATATCCGCCAAAAAATACCAATCCTTGGTCAATAAACGCGTCGCGCACGGTGTAATATAATTGTTCCTCCTTCTTATTATCTATACGTTCAAATTGCCTTTGAAATGATTTGGGGTCACACTGTTTTCCTCTTAAAGGGTAATTTTTATTTAGTAAAATAAGACGTTTTAATACTTTTTCCCATCTGCTTATATCTCCGGCTGGTCTAGATAGTTCCAAGTACATATTCATACGGAGAAAATTAGGAGGACAATATAAAATACCATACACGCGAATTGATTCTTTTTGAACACGATTGAATAACGGTTTTTCTAAATAAGTAATATCTGCCACAGGTATAAAATTTACATATACCTTATAGGTTCCATGGTGAACACCTGCTTTTGCTTCCACCTCTTGAAATCCTTCTTTATAATAAATGTCCGCCAATTCTTTTGCGTCATCAAGTGCGCGTGGTGAATAAAAATCATAATCTGGTATTTCGACGTTTTTATCATAAAACTGGTCTTCTAAAGGGAGAATATTATTAATAGCGGTTCCACCATAACAAACAAGTCTCTTCTTCTTGAGAAAATCCTCCAAAATAGAAATAATTTTTTTCACATCCGGGTCACTTACGGTTTTTTGTCCCTGTTGTTTTTCCGCGATATCAATGGCATTTCTTAATATGGCTACTTCCTTCTCCTCTAAGGTTAATTTCGGATTACATGTAGTCATAGTTTTGGATATATATAATAATTATAAAAAATTATTATACACCGTTGAATATTTAAAACCGCACATTTATAATTAAATATTATATTATATTATAAATGGTAGTTAAATCTAATGATAAAATAGTTTATGATTCGTGGAAAGATGGAAGTGATATATATAAAGAAAAAAAAGGATATTATATAATACAATGGAACCCAAAAACAGAAACGAGTTATAAAAAGTATTTAGCAAAGTCGTGGAAACCTAAAGTAAATAAAACAAAAAAAAATAATAAAAAAAATATAAAAAAGAAAAAACTAAAAACTAAAACTCATAAATCATTTTGGAATAGTTTTAATTTATAAAATATAGAAAATAATTTGGGGGGTGCCATTTTAAATCTTCAAGGGTGTAAAAGTAGCATAAAGACAGTAAAAAATACTTGGGAAGACCCTAAATGATTCTCGTGTTAAATCCAATGGCAACGTTACCGATAAATGAATTAGATGGCATGCAAAGCGTGCCACTTTATACCGGTGAAGATTTAAAACCGCACCTCCGCGAGGTGCTTGATTTCAAATCATTACTGGTATCTTACTTGGAGAATGAATCCGCTATGCGGATTTAATTCTTCAAGGGTGTAAATATTCATCGGTGTAAATGTTCAAATGTGTATATTATGATGTTTCAACACACTCTTTATTTTTGTTTTTTATACACCATGTCGATTTACTATTACAAATACCTTTCGTGATATTACTTGTAGATTATTATGTAAATCAGAGTGGTCAATTTTAACACAAGTATTACTTACACCAAGTATTTTTTTTACTATATGAATACCTCTTGTTCTAAATAGTATATCATACCCAATATATTCATGTGCGTTATTTGCTGTTAATCTAATAAGTTCCATCGTATCGTATTATATTATAAATTAAAAAGTTTTAATTACATCAATTTTTTTTTTTAACAAATTATAAACGTTCCAAACGCTCAAAATGATTATAAAGACAATATTTTTTTATAGTTTGAACGAATACCATTACCTTTTTCAAAATCTTGTAAATTATTAAATACACAAATCAAATTATAAATATAATTTTCCCACATGTTACCACATATTTCTTTAAAGTATTTATTAAAATTATATCCATACCCCATATTTTTAATACATATACCTTTATGAGTTCCTACTCTTCCTTTATCTTGTAAATACTGATTTGTTTTAATTTTATCAAATATTTCCGAATCTATATAAATAATTGGCCAATTGTCTTCTTCTTGAAATTTAATTGTAATTATATAATTTACATTTTTATGAACACCTTCGTGTGGAATAACATTTATTTTTATATTTTCAAGTGTACTTTCCTCAAGAACATCTGTTTGTCCCAAATCGATATAATAACCATTATATACTGATTTTATTATATCTCGAAATATTTTCAATTGCATATTCGTTCTCTATATAGTCGTTGTATTTGATGTATAATATAATAAAATATTTATTAAATCAATTTTATTATACTTAATTACAGCGTTGAAACGTAAAAAGGTGTAATATTTTATCAGTATTTTCGGTAAATCCGATCCAACAAACTAAATATTATGGATAATTACATAAAGACAAATAACATATGTTATATATTAAATATGCCGAATGATTGTTCAAACCGTATAACTATTACATGTGAAGATAGAGAATTTACGAAAGAATTAAATGACCTAATTATTAATGAACTGAAGCATAAAGAAAATGACAAACATGTTTATCATGAAACAGTGGAAATGTTAGTGCGTGGAACTAGGGGAATTATTTTTAATAAGTGGAGTCCTTGGAACCCAAATTGGGAGTGGTTAGAAAGTTTAGTAGATAAATACCCACATTGTTGGATAAAAAATGAATGGGGTGAAGAAGGCGGGCTTGCTGGTGTTTGGATTGGTTTTAATAGAGATGGTGAAAAAAAAATAGATGCTCTAACATGGATGGATATCTGCCTGGAAGGGCGACAATACTTGTTTGAACTTGAAGATGAAGCGGAACGAAAAATTGAAGAGGAAGAGAAAAAATCGAGAGAAGAAGAAAGACTGAAAAAGAATAGTGACACGTTGGACACTTTACAATATTAAACGATATAACTTACAACTGGTCTAAAAGATACCAAATACGCCCTTTATAGTTTTATTTTTAGTTTTATTTTTCTTGCTTTTCTTGGTTTTATTTTTATCTTTATCTTTTTTGTTACCATTTTTTTTCCCAATGGTTTTATTTTTGAGTTTATTTCCTTTTTTATCTTCCTTTGCCAGTTTTTCTTCATATGGAATATATCGCAAAAACCACGATTCGTATTCTTTTGTGCCAGCCTTTCCTTTTAATTCCTTGTATTTTTCAGATTTGAGATTTCTCATATCTTCCAATGTCTCCTGTTTTCCATAACAATTAATACTAAATCGCCTCAACAATCCTTTCTGTTCAAGTCTATTTTTCTGTTGAACATCAAATAAATATTGTGCCATACATAATATACGATTTTCATCATAATAGTCACGTTCACTATAGAAAAAGGCAAAATAGAAACTCAACATGGTATCAATAGTTGCCACGCGAATTGTCTTATTACCTTTCTTAATACTATTATAACTATGACAAGCCAACGGTTTATATATAAAGGCAACCGTCTCTTCAATATTATTTAGACGGAGGAGCATTTAATGGAATATATATGCTAGGAGGTCTACTTTACATAAAGGAATTGGAACAGAGAGAGAAAATAAAAATAAAAAGGGTCTCCGGATGTAGCATAGGAGCAGTAATGGGAGTATGTTTTTTACTAAATAAAATGGAAATGTCTATACAGCTATGTAGTGACTGCTATAAATGCTTGCGAAAACATCAGGATTTTAAAAAGGTACTGTCCCGTTTTAAAAAAAAGATGGCCGGCGTCATGACCGAAGAAGATTTATTGGTTGTTAACAACCGTTTTTATCTAACCTATTTCGATACGTTAAAGGGAAAACAAATCGTAAAAAAACGATACAAAACAACAACTGAATTAATCGATAATATTATTAAATCTCTCTACGTACCTTATTTAATAGAGCGGAAGGCGACAGATGATGATGGTTGCGTTGACGGTGCTTTTCCATATATGTTCAAGACTAAAGAAACGAATAGAAAGAGGAAGATACTATTCTTGAATTTACAAAGTCTAGACAAGATAAAAAAAATGATTTTTATCAAAAGCGAGAAAAATATATACCCACGATTATTGGAGGGGTTAATGGATACGCATCGATTCTTCGAGAAAAACCAACCAAATAACATGTGTAGTTATGTGAATGATTGGAATATAATAGACGTATTGTTTTTTAGGTTGAGAGAAATCATTTATATAATTATATTTTATATATTTCGGTTAGGGCTACATATAGATTATTTGATACCAGATAGATGGAAAAACGACACGTTTATAAAGCAGCACATATCCGTATTTAAAAACGTATGGAGAGATATCATGTTATATATAACTGTATAACTGTATAACTGTATAACTGTATACACCTTTGAAGATTTAAAATGGGACAAAAATCTACGATGGTCTAACTTTTTCCACCATTGAATATAAAATTGATATCTTTTTTACATATACAAAATATTAGTAATAATTATATCATGAGTAATCCTGTGAATGAAAGTCGTGTATGCGTCGAGAGTGAAGTTGAAATTTCGGAAGAAGATTTAGAATATTATACACCTTTGCACATTTAAAACGCCGATTTTCTTAAAAGTTTTTTATTTTATTTCCTGAATATAATAAAAAATTGATTTACTTTTATTATAAATATATTATTACATAACCTATATGAACTTTATCAAAATGAACCAAACTAACGGATATATCTATGTTAGAAATCATCCATCATATGATGTTGATGATGCGTGTAAAATGGGTAAGGCAAATAATATTCCTGAAAGGGATACACAATATGCTACTGGTGAGATTAAGAGAGGATATTTTGAAGTGGTATTTGAAGTTCCTATTGAAAAAATGGGAAGTGTTGAACGCTTACTACAAAATGAGTTTCGTGAATTAAACGTTAAATATGATGCTGGAATTGAATTTTACAATAAAAAAATTATTACTCTTATTGAACCTTACCTAATTACACGTGGAATTAAATATAGAAAATTATCCAAACAAGAAATTAGTGATTTGGATAGATGCAACAGAGTAAGAAAAACTATGAAAAAAATAAATATTCAATCGTTAATTCATATGCTAAAATCCAAGAGAACAAATAAACAAATTGTCTCCTACATACCAAGAAACGACCAAACTATAATTATTGATAAATCAGTTATACATTTTCAACAACACGATAAAGGTATGCTGGTATTAATGTGTGGCGTAGGAAAAACGCTAATTTCATTATGGATTACACAAGAACTAAACTCAAATACTATTCTTATCGGTGTTCCTAATAAATTATTATTGAAACAATGGGAAGAAGTTATTTGTGTTTTGTTTCAAAGTGTTCCGTATTTAATTGTGTCAGGTGGTGTAGAAATTGAAACTATAATGCGATTTTTAGAAAATAATCAAAAGAAATGTATTGTAATAACTACATATTCATCAGCACATAAAGTATATACTGCAACACAACATACAAGGTTTGTATTTGGTATGAAAATATTAGACGAAGTTCATCATTTAACTACAAATAATATGCGATTAGCACACACTACAAAAAAATATATTCAAATGTTAAACATTCCATCTGTTAAACAATTATCATTAACTGCTACACTTAAACAGCTTGAAAGTATGTGTGATGATGGCATTGTAGTTTCAAATGATAATGTTGAATATTTTGGAGAAATAATTGATAGAAAATGTTTGCTATGGGCGATTGATGAAAATATTATTTGTGATTATGTTATTCAAACTATTATTACAAATGAAGAACAATTAGAACAACAATTATCAAGATTTAATATTATAGAAGAAAATGATAAGAGATTGTTTTTGAGTGCATTTGCATCTTTGAAAAGCATATTTGACGGACATTCACACCATTTATTGATATATTCAAATAATAAGGATAATTCATTAAAATTAATTAAATATATAAAAATGTTATTAGATGATAATTACTTTGATATACCTGATTTGTATTATTCAAATTATCATAGTGAAATGAAATCAAAAGACCAAAAAGAAATAATAAATAATTTTGAAAAGGCGAAGTTTGGAATAATTACTTGTGTTTATTGTTTAGGTGAAGGATGGGATTTTCCATTATTGGATGGAGTTGTATTTGCTGAAAATATGACATCAAATATCCGTATAGTTCAATCCGCATTAAGAGCAAGTAGAAAAAATAAAAAAGATACAAATAAAAAAACCAAAATCATTTTACCGATTTTGAATAGAGATGACTGGTTAGAAAATAATGAAAACCCTGATTTGAAAAAGGTAAGAGAAGTTATTTATCAAATGGGATTAGAAGATGAAACTATAACTCAAAAAATCAAGGTGTTTAGAATTGAGATTGAAAAACAAAAACCTAAACCAAAAGAAAAAGAAGAAAGAGAAATGGTTGATGAGTTTGGTGAATATGACGATGAATTAACTCAAAAAATAAGATTGAAAACAATAAAAAGAACTGCACTTGCTACAACATATGAAAAAGCAAGAAAAATAATTGCTGATAAAAATATAAAAAGTAAGGAAATTTATTATGAGCTATGTGATAGAGATAATAGATTATCCAAAGAACCTGAAATAGTATTCAAAGGACAATTTACAAACTGGATAGAATATTTAAGTGTTGAACGAGTATATTATGATTTGGAAATCTGTAAAAATAAAGTAGGTGAGTATTTATTGTTATATCCTGAAATAAAAAAATATTATTTGGACTTATCAATTGTAAGTAATGAATTATGTAAAATAGACGCATTATTTCCACCAAATGGTTTATGGGTTGAATACTACAATGTAAAGGATTTACGAGATATAATTACTATCACAAATAAAAAAAAGAAA
>Ga0335398_10002111_pt1 | contig 32111 bp, 38 predicted proteins | sample BON03_FD_205742 | JGI IMG/M metagenome (GOLD analysis project Ga0335398, IMG submission 205742) | Freshwater microbial communities from Lake Bonney liftoff mats and glacier meltwater in Antarctica - BON-03 (spades assembly) (version 2) | ecosystem: Environmental > Aquatic > Freshwater > Ice >... | reverse complement strand
GAGGTTGTTGGCCGACCAGTCGGCGGCGTCGCGTGACCCGTCGACACTGAACGCCCGTTGTTCGTCGATCACTCGCAGCACGCGGCGTTGTTGGTGTTCCAACGCCGAGATCCCCCGCTGCAGCCCCTCGGCGGCGGCGCGCAGACCGGCCGGGTCGAGCCGCGCCCACTCGAGGTCCCCAAGGTTGAAATGTGCTCGAACCGCGCCGAGCAGCGCCCCGACCAGCACCGCCGAAGGCGGGCCCGATGCCGATGACGCCAGCGATGCCGGCGACCGAACCGCCCCGGAGGCGGCGGGGCGACTGGTGGTGGTGGTGGTGGTGGGTTCCCCGACGGCGATGGCCGCGCTCCTCGATCTCGAACGATCACAACGGAGGGCACCGACACTGCGAGGCGGCGGCACCGAAAGGGGAAGAACCTCAACCTACCAGACTCGTACACATGTTCGCAACCCAGACCTCAAAGAATCCCAGCGAGAGCATCCGTTGCAGGCAGGGGCAGGGGCAGGGGCAGGGGCAGGGGCAGGGGCAGGGGCAGGGGCACTCTCCCAGTCGGGAGCGATCTGGCCACCGAGCATTGCCTGCAGCTGGGCGGGATCGTCGATGACCGCCGCCAACAGCGGACGGGATGCGTCGACCATGGCGAGGTCCTGGGGCGGTACCTTCACGACCGCCGAGCTCGGAGAAGCGCAGACTCCGAGCTGCTTGGGGTTCGTGGAAGAGCGTTCTGAGCATCGCCATGGCGAGTCGCTCGGAACCGCCCCTCGCAACCACGACCAAATGCATCGTCGGCAACAGGTGTCCTGACAACTCGGCCGGGCAGGGCAGCGCCTGACCGAGCCCGCGCCAGATTCACGATGCCAGGTCGGAGGGCAACTGCTGGAGGCTGGACGGGAGGACCCGATCGCAGGGCTCACCATCGCTACAGGCGCAGAGCAGGATCGCGTCATCGACGAGACTCACCCAGGAGCCGCCCAGCGAACGGTCCGAGCGCCCGCGGAGGTGCGATCGGGCACGAGTCATCACTTGAGTGATCATGAGCGGGATCTACCCCCTGCGGCGACGGACATTCCTCGGCGACGGCGATTGGCCCGGCGAGATGTCGGCGGCGACCGGCCCCGAGCGGAGAACCGTCAGACCCACCGCGCCCCCATACTGATTCCGACGCCGTCAGCGCTCAGCCCGTTCCTCGAGAACGGACACCGGCCCGACCTGGCGCCCTCCGGAGAGCGTCACCGCGGCCTCACAGGTCTCGACCCACATCTCGCTCTGGAGCGCCCGGCCCACACCCACGAAGTCGTAGAGCACGTCGAATACCCGGTCGGCGCTGCGGGCCCAGGATTCGATCTCGAATACGAGGTCGTCGCTGTCGCCACGGGCGCTGAAACGGATCTGGCCCGCCTCCATGTGTCCGTCGAGGGTGGCGAGGCGGAAGGAGGTCGGACCTACCTCGGTGACTTCCACGAACGCGTTCCAGGGCCCGCGCACGTCGATCTCGTAGCGATCACCGAACGCCAATGGAGCCCCGTCGCCACCTTCCTTCCTGAAGGGCCCGAGCACCAGGGGCGCGACGCGATTGGGGTCAGTGCGGATCGAGGCGATGAGCGCCTCGGCGTCGAGGCGGCTGTCGGCGACCCTCACCTGGTACGCGCGATGGAACTTCGGTCCCACACCGTCGGACAGGGCCTGACCATCGGAGCTGTCACTGTCGAATGTTGGGGCAGTGACGACATCGTCGGTTGGCCGCACGACGTGGTGGACCGATCCTCGTCGAGTCATCCAGGTGGCGACGGCCGTTGCCGCTCCGAACCACGAGCCGTGCGGCTCGGATCGGTCGCCGTCGCTGCTGCCCGTGGCGCGATCGATGGCAACGCCACGGGCGTGCAGTGTCGAGAGGAGGCGTTCGGGGTCGGCGACGGTGACGGTGAGATTGGGGTGTCGGATGATCCCAAACGGCTCGATGGCCGGAACGGGCTCGGCGAAGCTGAGACACACCCCTCTCCGGGTGCTGGTGGCGAAGGTGACGCCGCAGTCGCGCAGCGACATGTGGGCCGGGCCCGCCACCCGCCAGTACATGTAGGGGCCGGTGAGGGTGGCTCCGGTCACGTTGTCGAGGCGGGTGCGTAGCGTCCAGGGCCCGAAGGTGGCGCAGAGGTGCTCGTCCTCGATCCGCAGTTCGGCCCGTTCGGCCCGCACCCCGAACAGCACCGCCGCGCGGGCCACTCTCGCTTCGACGTCAAACGAGAACGACGGGTCGGTTCCACTCATCTGATCTCCGTTTCGAGGCTCTCGGTCAGGTAGGCGTTGCGGATGTCGATGAGTTTGGCGAGGTACCGGCGCAGTACGAGGCGCTCGACCAGTCGCCCGATGACTCCCGCGGGGGCGGTGAACACCACCCGGTCGCGCATCTCCGTCTGGTCGCCGATCGGCCTGAACCCGTGCTCGTGGCGGAAAGACTTGAAGGGGCCACGAACCTGTTCGTCGGCGAACCAACCCGGTCGGTCCCATTCGGTGATCTGTGACGTCATGGTCCATGTCACGCCGAAGTGGCGAGCTCGCCACGTGACGGTCTCGGACAGGCCGATCAGTCCCTCCCGTACGCCGTCGACTGCTCGCTCGTTGGAGGCGGAGAGCGACTTCAGATGGGCATTGATGTCCAGGGAGAGATCAAAGGCCCGTTCGACCGAACCCGGGAGCAGGGTGCAGCGTTCTACCTCCACCACCGTGCGGCCTCGTTCCAGAAGTGCGGTACCGACTCGTACCCGGGACGGCCGTCCCGTAGACCGCTTCACCCCGCCCGGAAAGGGGTCTGGGAGGTCGCCGATGGTCGAGCGCGAGCCGGTTCTGGCCTCCGGACGATGGGGTACGTGAGTTTCTGCCGACGGACGAGACCGTCTGCTTCCCTCGATCAAGGAGATACCGATGGCCCGTACCACCGCGAAGCCGGCCACCAAGACCGGCGAGTCGAATGCCCCCAGCGCCAAGGGCGCGGCCAAGTCGTACCTCGGCGCCCGAGAAGTACCCGACCTCTCCGACGACGAGGCCCGCAGGGTCATCGAGTTGCTGCAGGACCGCCTGTACTCGCTGCTCGACCTGCAGTTGACGCTCAAGCACGTGCACTGGAACGTGGTGGGACCGAACTTCATCGCGGTGCACGAGATGCTCGACCCCCAGGTCGACGCAACTCGCGCCATGAGCGACGCCGTGGCCGAGCGCATCGCCACCTGCGGCGGCCAGCCGGTCGGTACTCCCGAGCGCCTCGTGCAGAGCCGGAGCTGGGGGGAATACGACCTCGGCCGTGGCTCCACCGAAGCTCACCTGATCAAGCTCGATTCCGTCTACACCGGTGTCATCGGCGATCACCGTCGCGTGATGAACGAGCTGGGCGATGTCGACTCCGTCAGTGAAGACCTGATGATCGGCCAGCTCGGCCAGCTCGAGTTGTTCGCGTGGTTCGTTCGCTCCCATCTGGGTGAGTGATTCGTGCCCCCGTCCATGAGCGCAACGCAGTATTCCGCCGCACGACCTACGAAGAGGAGAATCTGATGGCTGGTAACGAAAGTGGTCCGGAAGCAGGCGTCAAGGGCGTCGTGGAGGGCGTGAAGGGCAAGGTGAAGGAAGCCGTCGGCGCCGTCACGAACAACGACGATCTCCAGGCGGAGGGCGACGCGCAGCAGCGGAAGGCCGACAGCCAGCGCGAGGTCGCTCACAAGGAGGCCGAGGCCGAGAAGGAACGGGTCAAGGCCGAAGCGCTCGAAGCCGAGCAGAAGTCCCACCAGGACTGAACCATGGCTGTCATCTTGTGGCTCATCGCCGTCGTCCTCGTCATCGCCGGAATCGTCCAGTTCTTCCAGGGTCAGTTGATCCTCGGCATCGTGCTCGTGATCGTCGGTCTGGCCGTCGGACCCGGCGGCTGGTCGATCTTCCGCAGCAGGACGTGAAGGCGGGGATCGCGCCTCCCGACAGGCGCGATCCCCACACCGAGCCCTACCGAGCTCGTCGGCTCAGTCATCCCATTCGTTCGACATCTGGAGGTTAAAGCTGATGCCCGGTCAGGACCCTTTGCGCTACCTGGCGCTCAACTGCACTCTGAAGAAGACACCGGCCGAGTCGAGTACCGACGTGATGCTCGATCTGATCTGCGAGCTGCTCGAGGAGCACGGCGCGGAAGGCCGGCGAGTTCGAGTCGTGGATCACGACGTCGCGTTCGGCGTGAGCTCCGACGAGGGGGGCGGGGACGAATGGCCCGGGATCCTCTCGTCGCTGAAGGAAGCGCACATCCTCGTGCTGGGCGGTCCCATCTGGCTCGGGCACCCCTCCAGCGTCACGCAGATGGTTTTGGAGCGTCTCGACGCCGTCCTCTCCGACACCGATGATCGGAACCAGGTGGGGTTGGTCGATCGTGTCGCCATCCTCGGCGTGGTCGGCAACGAGGACGGCGCTCACCACGTGGGAGCCGAAGTGTTCCAGGGACTCAACGATGTCGGCTACACGCTCCCGCCGGGAGCGATGACCTACTGGGTCGGCGAAGCGATGCAGAAGATCGACTTCAGGGACTTGCAGAGCATGCCCGAGAAGACGGCCAGCGCCGCTCGCACCATGGTGGCCAACGCTGTTCACCTCGCTCGGCGTCTCGAGGGGTCGGGCCGCTATCCGACCGTTCCGCCCGCTTGACGGTCGGTCGGCCCCGCTGGGATAGGGGGAATGAACAAGCGCACCCGACAAGCGCCCCCGGCCACCGACAGCGAAGGATTCACCTATGACCCCGGTCACCGGACCAGAGAAGGATGGCCCTGCCCCTCGGCGACGCCCCGAAGGAGCGAGCAACGATCTGGTCGCCGCCGTCGGGAAGGCGTCGGAGGCTTTCGAGTTCATCGAGCGGGCCCGAGGCCACCTCTACTCGTTCCACCAGCTCATGGGACGGGCCGATCTCCTTCTCGGCGAGTCGGCCGAGATGCTCGAGGGCTGCGGTCTCACCGACGAGTCCGATCGGGTCAGAACAGAGATCGTGGGTCGCAACGTCTTGGATGGGCGCTGGACCTTCCAGATCGTGGAGGAGTTCGACCATCTGTACTACGGCCCGGTGCTCGACGAGATGCGCCGGTTGGAGCAGGAACTGATGGGCGGCTTCCGCCACGTGTACGAATCGGAGATGAAGGAACAGCATCGGACGCCGGGCCGCCGCAACCACGAGGCTCGGCCTCCCAGCGCCCACAGCCCCGAGGTGGAGACGACCTGACCGGGGGCGTTCGGCGGGGAGAGCATGATCGCGTCGACATCGCGGTTCTGCGTCCCTGGTCCACGGGGTACAAGAGACCCATGGCTGTCGCAGCGTTGAGATCCCCCCTGGTGTCGGATCGGAGGGCAGCACCGCTGTCCTCCGACCCGGCCTCGGAGCCTGCTCCTCCTGCGCCTCCTGCGCCTCCTCCGGGTCCGACCGATCCCCAGCCGGCGCCCATCTCGCCGGGCACCGATGTTCCGCCTGCGGGCGATCCGCCCGAACCCCGTGCGGCAGGCTGACGCCTCCCGTCCATGGGGAACGCCCAGTACGGACTGATACTGCTCGTGGTGGGAACGGCGGCGCTGCTGGCCGCCTGGCTTCCTGCGTACACGGCCCGGCGCCCGCTGTCGTTGCCGATCGTGCTCGTCGCGGTCGGGATCGTCATCGGTCTCGTCGGGTTCGATCTACCGGAGGTCGACCCGCGTCGATACCTCGAGGTCACGACGCGTCTCACCGAGATCGGCGTCATCGTGGCCCTCATGGGCGCGGGCCTTCGTATCGACCGCCCGTTCTCACTGCGAGGGTGGGGGTCCACGTGGCGCATGGTGGGCATCGCCATGCCCCTCACGATCCTCGCGGTTGCGATTCTCGGCTTCTCCGTGGGCGGGCTCAGCGTCGCCGCCGCGCTACTGCTGGGAGCCGTCATGGCTCCGACCGACCCGGTACTGGCGGGTGACGTGCAAGTCGGGGAGCCGACACTCGGCTCCGACCTCGAACGGGGCTCACCGGAAGACGAGGTCCGGTTCACCCTGACCAGCGAAGGCGGGCTCAACGATGCCTTGGCCTTCCCCTTCGTGTGGGGCGCCATCTGGCTGGCTCAGAACGACGCCGGTCTCGAGTGGTCGTCGCTGTTCACCTGGCTGGCCTGGGACGTGGCCGGGCGAGTTGTGTTGGGCATGGCCGTGGGGGTGGCGGTGGGGCGACTCATGGGCACGGTCTCGTTCCGGCCACCGGGTCCTCTGACCGCTCTGGCCGATCATCCCCAGGCGTTCATCGCCCTGGCTGCGACCTTCATCGCCTATGGCGCCGCGGAACTGATCCACGGATACGGGTTTCTCGCTGTGTTCGTCGCCGCAGTGGCGTTGCGGTCCTCTGAACGCGGTCACGAGTTTCACGGTGAGCTGCACGGGTTCGTGGAACAGACCGAGAACCTGTTGGTCGTCGGACTGCTCCTGCTCCTCGGAGCGGCGCTCGCTGATGGCCTCCTCGTGTTGGTCTGGTGGCGTCCGCTCGTCATCGCGGTGGCGGTGGTCTTCGTCGTACGCCCGTTGCTCGGCCAGATCGCTCTCGTCGGAACGAAACTCACACCGAGGGAGCGATGGACGATCTCGTTCTTCGGGATCCGTGGATTCGGTTCCGTCTACTATCTGGCGTTCGCCCTGCTCGCGGCGCCGTTCGCGGGGTCCGATCAGCTCTGGGCGACCGTGGGTGCCACACTCCTGCTCTCGGTCGTGGTGCACGGCGTCATGGCCACCCCGGCGATGGACGGGGTCGACCGGGAGACCCGGGCTCGGCTGCGGTTTCGGCGAGGCCGCCGGTGAGCCCGTCGCGGCGAATGATCGTGGCGACAGGCCGGCCCTTCGCTGTGGCCGGATCGTTCGTCTTCTGGTAAGACGGGTGAGTGCTGGGCGAGACGATCGGTATGACCAACGATCTGACTTCCCTCGTGGCCCGCTTCGCCGACGATGCCGCCACGGGGCTGGCCCTCGTCGGTGCCGACGGGCGGTTCTGGTATGTGAATCGGACGCTGGCGGCCATCAACCAGCGACCGGTCGAAGCCCATGTCGGCCGACGGGTCGACGACGTGCTCGGAACGGGTGCCGGCCCGGTTTTGGAGTCCCTCCGCCGTGTCCTCGAAGGGGGCGACACTCTGGAAGAAGTCGAGGTGGCGATGCCGACCCACACCGACCCCTCCGGCCCCGATCATCACTACGTCGCCTCGTACCGACCGCTGCGCAACGAAGCCGGCGCCATCATCGCGGTGGGTGTGACCGTTCTCGACATCACCGAGCGGTTCTGGGTCACCTCGGTGACCGAGCAGGTGGCCGCCTTGGCGGCACGGCTCCTGACGGCCGTCGACCCCGACGAGGTGATCTCGGTCACCCGGGCGGCCACGGCGACGCTGTTCGGCAGCGACCTCGTGAATCTGGGCCTGCTCGACGAGGGCGGTGAGACTCTGCGCCTGGTCGCCGCCGTCGGTCTGGACCCAGACCTCACCGACCGTTACCAGGTCGTTCCGCTGGGGGAGGCCTCGCCCACATCCGACGCGGTGCGCCGCCGGCGCCCCGTTGCCTGTCTCGACCCCACCGAGATCGAAACCAGCTATCCCGGGTCCATTCATCGCGACAGCGAGGCCGCCGGCGTGAAGGCCATCGTCTCCGTCCCGCTGTTCGGTCCGCACAGCGGGGTCGTGGGGGCGATGGTCCTCGGCTGGTTTCGGCCGCTGGCCTCTGATCCGAACCGCCTTCCTCTGCTGACCACAGTGGCCGACCTTTGTGGGCAGGCGCTCGAGAGGGTTCGACTGGCCGAGGCCCAGAAGATGGTGCTCGTCGACCTCCATCGGCTCCTGCTGCCTCCGGTCCTGGCCATCAACGGGTTCGAGGTCGCGGTGCGGTACCAACCCGCCAGCCGAGAGCTCACCTTCGGCGGCGACTGGTACGAGGTGGTCGAGCTGGACCCCGGGCGGGTGCTGGTCGTCGTGGGCGACATCGTCGGCCACGGGATAGAAGCGGCAGGAGCCATGGCCGAGGTTCGCTTGCTTTTGAAGGTCCTCACGCGACTGCACCCTGACCTCACCGATGTCCTCGACGCCGCCGACGAGTTCCTTCTCGGATCCGCTTCCGAGACGATCGCCACGGTCGCGTTGGTGGTCGTCGACCGCGAGGCCGGGACCGTGACCTCTGCCCTGGCCGGACATCCGCCACCGTTGCTCGTGCTCGCCGATGGATCGGTCGAGCGATTGGAAGGGGGCCTGCGTCCGCCGCTGGGGGTGCGGTCGGCGGTGCGCCGGTCTCCGGTCACGCGTGCCCTCCCCGACCTGGCGGTGCTGTGCGCCTACACCGACGGCCTGGTCGAGACACGAGACCAGAGCATCGACGACGGCATCGACGCCGTCGCCTCGCTCCTCCAACTCGGCCGGGACGAGCCTTTGGCGGTGCTGGCGGCGCTCCTCGTGGCCAGCGCCCCCGCTCCCGGGGCCGACGATGTGGCTTTGGCCCTTGTCAGGGTCACCGACGATTCTTGACCCTTCGGTGAACTGCGGTGTTCATCAGGGCCGATGGCGAAGTCGTCGGCATCTGGAGCGAGCAAGTGGCCGCCACTGCGTCGCCTCAGCCTCCTATCTGGCCTTCGCCTTCGACCTCGGCCCCGCGCCGGGCCATCTCCTTGTAAGCCTCGGCTGATTCGGGGTTCACGTCCTCGGCGGACTCCTCGGCGAGAAGCTCCTCTTCAGGGGTGGGCATGCGATCAGCGCCGGGCTTCACCTGGGCGTCGTCCTGCTCCGCATCCACGGTGGCATCGGTGACCTCGTCGGGGGAGACGTCGTCGTTGCTCATGAGAATCAGCACCTTTCCTCGGGCCTTGCGGAAGCAAGGCACTAACTCTCCTACCCCCGGAGGTCCGGTAAAGACGGCTTCGTCCGTCACTGATGAGCAGCCGAGCATCTCGTTCTGCGAAGTCGTGGTGATGGGTAGGGTCAGGATTCACCGCACATCGACCGAGGAGGCCCTGTGGGCGAGACGTATCGCCTCACCATCACTCACGGAGACGACGTGGGCTCAACCCGTACGTTGTCGCTGGCGGGAGAGCTCGACGCCTACACCGCCCCCGAGCTCGAAGCCGCCCTTGCCGACCACGGTCCCGACGGCACCCGACCGTCACTGCGCGTCGATCTGTCTCGGGTGACCTTCATGGATTCGACGGGACTGAGAGTGATCATCCGGGCCGACAACGAACTGACGGCTGCCGGCCGTCAACTCGTCTTGGTCGCGCCCTCGGCACCGGTGTCCCGGCTCTTCGAGCTGACGGCGCTCGACGACCGGTTCGTGATCGAGAGCGGTGTACTCGAGTGATGGTCCAGCGGTCGGGAGACGTACACATCGAGGTCCCTGCCGTGCACCGCTCGCTCCGCTTGCTCAGGCTCGCGGTCGCCGACGCCGCCGTCGACATGGGCTACGACGTCGACGGCATCGAGGCAGTCCGCATCGCCGTCGACGAACTGGCGGCCATCCTCCTCGCCACCGGCAAGTGGGAAACGCTGACGCTGACCATCAGTCGTGACCCCGCCGGTCTCGTCGTGGAGGGAGCGGTTGCCGGAAGCGGCGGCACTCCGTCGACTCCGGCGGTGGACGGGATCGTCTCCGAACTGCTGGCCGTGTGCGTGGCGGACTACGCCCTCGTCGATGGCGATCGACCCGGCTTCACCTTTCGGTCCCAACCGCCGGGGAGCCAAGGATCCCCCGAACTCTCCGGCTCGTGAACTCGGGGTTCTGGAGCAGAGAACGTGCGGGTACGAAAAAGCTGTGTCTGTCCACGCTGATTCCCGAGGCAGGCAGAACAGGCCGCCTGCGATGCCAAGGGTGCGAATCGCCACAGAGCTCGAGACCTCAATGGGTATGACCGGCCCGCCTGTCACTCTCGTGTCTCCTGGCTCCCGGCGATGCGCAGCACCGACGCCGTGAGGACTGGCGCGGCGGCCACGCACGCGGGGTACTTCCACGAGGCGCTGTTCTACGGTTCCGAGGACGAGTTGTTGGCGGCGGTCGTGCCGTTCATCGAGGAAGGGCTCGCGGCCGGCGAACCGACGCTGGTGGTCATGGACGAACGCAGGACCGAGTTGGTGAGGGCGGTACTGCCCGATCCGAGGGTCCGTTTCCTCGACCACCAATACCTCAGCCCGGCGGCGACGATCCGGGAGTACCGGCGTATCTTCACCGCGCTCATGAGCGAGGGAGCGCAGCAGATCCGCGTCGTGGGAGAAGTTCCCCACCCGGGCGTCGGGGTTTCGTGGGCGAGTTGGAGAAGGTATGAAGCCGTGGTCAACCACGCCTTCGACGACTTCCCGATCTGGGGCCTCTGCCCCTACGACCTGAGGATCACTTCTCCCGAGGTCATCGACGACGTCCGCCGCACCCACCCGTGGGTGTCGGAGGACGGAGAGCCCGTGGCCAGCCCCACCTTCGAAGATCCCCGTCGATTCCTCGTCGAACGCCACTCCATCGGCTTCGATCAGCTCGAGATGACGACGATTCGTTTCGAGCTTGCGGACCCCACTCCCTCCGACGCCAGACGGGCGGTCGAGCGGGTGGCCGCCGCCCACGGGAGGTTGGACGAGGAGGACCGGTCGGGACTGTGTATCGCGGTGAGCGAGGTGGTCACCAATGCCACCATGCACGGACGCCCTCCCGTGGTCGTGCGGTGTTGGGCCGACGACCGACGGGTCGTGGTGACCGTTCGTGACCAGGGGTCCGGCCCGGGTCCCGAGAAGCCCTTCGTCGGCCTCGTTCAGCCTGCCGGCGCCAGCCTGGGCGGGCTCGGCCTCTGGATCGCCCACCAGAGCTGCGCCGACGTGGTGCTACGAACCGACGATTCCGGTTTCACGGTCGTCCTGTCGGCAGGGAACCCGCCGCCCCCCCTCGTGCACGCCCCGGTGGACGCCCACGAATGAGCTTCTGCTCACCGCTTCAGCCCCGAAGCCTGCAGCGTTCGTTCATCTCGGCGAAGAACGCAGTGTTCACGGCGTGGCGCAGCTGGGCGCCCCGAATCATCCGGGTGGCCCAGGCGGCTTCTTGCTGGGCCAAGGGCCCGACCACCCGGTTGAGCCAGCCCCGTCCATGGTGGGGGTCGGCCATGGCGTGCTCTTCATAGAAGGGTCGGGCGTCCGACGGGGCACCGAGCCGGTCGAAGGCCCGAACCACGGCGCGGCACCGAGGACCAGCCTGGAGCTCCAGCAAACCCAGAGCCCCGATGAACTCGAGCTGGAGCCAGCGGTTGGTGGCCAGCACACCGCCGAGCGTCGAGCGTCGCAGTGCCGCCGGGGTGGGAGCGGCCAGCGGTCGCGACGACATCGCGGTCGCGACGACGAGACGGTCATGCAGAACGGTGTGCACTGCGGCCGGATCGCCCCGTCCGAGTTCGTCCCAGTAATTCGCCGCCAGCGCCACCTTGGCGACACCGCGGATGCCCACCTGGGCGATCGCCACCAGGTCGTCGAACCCCGCATCGGGCCCACCCTCGATGCTGAGGAAGTCGACGACGTCGTCCCATGTCGCCTCCTCGGCGATCCAGCGGTAGACGGCCGGTACCAACTCCAAGGCGGCCACGCGTCGCATGGCGGCAACGGCCTCGCCGGGCCGGATCTCGACCCGAGGCCCGACCGCCCGCTCGACCCCATCGAGGAAAGACCGCTCGAGCCGAACCTTGAGGGCCACGACGGCGGGGTGGGACTGGAGCCGTTCTCTCCCTCCCGTGGTGGAGAGGGGGGCGAGCCACAGCGCGTGCAGCTCAGCGAGGGCCGACAACTGGTCCAACTCGTCGCCGGGCCGAGCGTCGGAGAGGGCGTCGAGCTCCCGTTCGTCGCCGTCGAGCGCATCTCGAAGACGATGGACGAGAGGCTTCGTGGCGACGGCCGTCATCGTTCGGCTCGTGTGGGCGATGCGAAAGTCAGCAGCATGACGGCACGATCCGGCCCGTAGAGGCGTGACTCGTGCTCGTGCAAGCGCGAGGGGAGTTCTCGGCGCAGCTGCTCGACCTGTTCCCGCCCCGCCACCTGCAGCAGGCCGGCTCCGCCCGGCATCAGTACGTCAGCCATCACCGTCAGGCACAGGCGGGCCAGGTCGAGGCCATCGGCACCACCGTCGATGGCATCGATGGGATCCTCGGGGAATCGTCCGACCCCGGCGGTGGGGATGTACGGCGGGTCGGCGATGACCAGCGGGAAGCGCTCGCCGTCGCCGACGCTGTCGGTCAACTCGGCGCAGCGCACCTCGACGGAGTCACCGAGCCCTGCTCTCGATGCATTTTTGCGGGCGAAGTGACAGGCCATCGGTGAGTGATCCACCTGCACGAGGCGCCGACGCGATTCGAGGGCGGCGATGATGCCGATGTGTCCCACTCCGGCGCAGAGTTCGAGGATCGGACCGTGGGGCGCGCGGTAGGACAGCTCGGCGGCCCAAACCGCCTGGGTCACGGTCCACGGCCGCGGCGCGAGGACCGTCTCGTCGTGCTCGAATTCCAGCCGGGCCAGCCAGACGTGTTTCGTTCGTGAGATGGTTTCAGGATCGGCAGTCATGGCCGACCATCTACCCAAGCGGGTCACGTGTTGACACTGGTCCGGGGGATTCATCCATCCAGTCGTCCGCGCCGCCCGGCGCGCATCATCCGGCCCCTCTCGGGGTAGGGAGAGACGATGAACGTGACGTTGGCCTCCGATGACCAGACTTCAGGCCGGAGTAGCAGTGTCTGAGAGCACCTCCGCTCCCGTCGATCGCAAGGCCCGAGCGGCCTCGCGACTGCGGCCCGGCGCCCTGAGCGCGTCCGAGCTCGATGAGATGTTCAGGGAGTATCGAGCGACCGGTGACCGAAGCCTGCGCAACCGGTTGGTGGAGGCGCACCTGCACACCGCCGACTACTACGTGGCGCGCTATGCCCGCTCCTCGGCCAGTTCCGCAGAGGATCTGCATCAGACCGGGCTGTTCGCAGTGCTCAAGGCGGTAGAGCGCTTTGATCCCGACCTCGGGGTGTCGTTCAAGACGTTCGCGTCTCGCACCATCGAAGGGGAGTTGAAGCGTTACCTGCGCGATCGTTCGTGGGCGGTGCGGCCTCCTCGGCGGGCCCAGGAACTGCACCTCGACGTGCGGCGCACCACCGAGGAGATGACCCAACAGCTCGGCCGCTCACCCACCGTCAGTGAGCTGGCCCACTTCCTGGAGGTCACCGAGGAACAGGTCCTCGAGGCGATGGAAGCGGGGCAGGCACGGAGTTCGACCACGATCGACGCGCCGCTCGGACCGGACAACGCCTCGACGCTGGCGTCGGCTCTCGGAGGCATCGACGCATCGTTCGCGCTGATCGATGATCGGCTCCAACTGCACAATGCCCTTGCCTGCCTCGACGAGCGCGAGCGGCTGGTGCTCAAGCTCCGGTTCATCGACGATCTGAGCCAGCCGGACATTGCGGAGCTCATCGGTGTCTCGCAGAGCTACGTGTCGCGCATCATGCGGGGCAGTCTCACTCGACTGCGTATGGAGCTGTCGTCGAGCTGACGCTGGGCCCTGCGCCCGGGGGTGGGCCGCCTCGGGGCCGATGGGCGGTTGGCGTCAAGCGGGGGTCGGCTCGAGCATCCACATCTCGGCTTCAGCTTGCAGCACCATCAGCACGCCGCGTTCGAGGTGGAGCAGGTAAAACGTCTCGTTGCGCATCACGAGCCGTCGGACGGCCTCATGAGCGCGGCCGATCGATTCCGCCGAGCATTGCAGCGAGAGCACCGCAGGATGGCCGAGATCGCGGACGGGCTCGGGTGGCGTCAGCCGGGTGGACTCGATGATGCAATCGACCACCAGAGCGGTGGCCCGAACCTGCACCATCAACGGCAGGAACTCGATCGAGCCCTGGGAGTCGGCCCAGGCCTCGAAGCTCGAACGACACGGCTGCGGTCCAGGATCTGAGAACGTCATGACGCACCTCTACCCGCTCGGCCCTCGGGCTACCCCCCGGTCCTGCGCGAAGCGCAAGATGATCCGGTCGGCTGAGGGTCCGGCGCCGCCATCGCGCGGCGAGGCGCTGCGGCCGTCGCAGTTCCGGATCCGGGTTCAGGAATCGCTTGAGGTTCCCGAGGGGTGGGCGTAGGGGAGGTCGGTCGATTCGCGCCGACGGACCTCGGGGAGATTCGGGTCAGTTGCGAGGACGGCACGCCCGACGCGTCGATCGAGGAGCGCTGACGTTCCACCTCACGTCCCTCGAGTGATCGGCGTCATAGGGTGGCCGTGGTGGCCACCCTCGATCATTCACCAGGCCCATCGGCGTTGACGAGAGCACCACGGGCGGCGGCGACGGCAGTGCTGAACGTGGCCTGGAGGAGGTAGCCGCCGGTGGGGGCCTCCCAGTCGAGCATCTCGCCGGCCACGAAGGTGCCCGGGCGTCGGCGCAGCATGAACCGGTCGTCGACCTCGTCGAGGGCGATGCCCCCGGCGCTGGAGATGGCCCGGGCGATGTCGGCCAGACCGGTGATGGCCAGAGGCACGGCCTTCACCAGCGCCGCCAGCGCGACCGGGTCGGTGGGCACGTTGTTGGCCGTGGCCTCGCGCAGGAGGGCGGCGGCGACGGGCGCGAGGCCGAGCGTGCGCCGGGCCGTGGAGGCGAAGGAGTCCCTGGGGCGGCGGCGGTTCAGCCGCTGGGTGAGTTCCTCGCCGGTGCGGTCGGGGGCGAGGTCGAGGTGGAGGGTGGCGCGGCCTTCGGAGTCGAGCCTGCCTCGAACCGCAGCGGAGTGGGCGTAGACGGGGCCGCCTTCGAGGCCGGCGGCGGTGACGATCACATCGCCTCGACTGAGCAGCCCGCCGTAGCGATCGTCGCCCACCGTGACGCCCACGTTCTTGAGTGGTTCGCCGGCGAAGCGTTCTGCGAATTTCTCGGTCCAACGCACCTGGAGCCCCGCGTTGGCTGCTCGCAACGAGCGGACGTCGATGCCGGCCGTCCGCACCACCGGCACCCAAGCGCCGTCGGAGCCGGTGCGGGGCCAACTCGCGCCGCCGAGGGCGAGCACCACGACGTCGGCGGCGAGTTGGCGTTCAGTCTGATCGGGCTCGACCACCAGGGCGCCCTTCCCGGCCGCAGGCCAGCCCGCCCAGCGCCGACCGGTCTCGATGGTCACCCCCAGGTCGGCCAGGCGGGCCAACCAGGCCCGCAGCAGCGGTGTGGCTCGGAAGGCCTCGGGGAACACCCGACCGCTGGTGCCTACGAACGTGGGCTGGCCGAGCGAAGCCACCCATGCCCGCAGGTCGTCGGGGCCGAAGGCCTCGATCGCCGCCCGGAGTTGCGGCGCCGCCGGCCCGTAGTGCGAGAGGAAGGTGTCGAGCGGCTCGGTGTGGGTGAGGTTGAGCCCACCCCGGCCGGCCAGTAACAGCTTTCGACCCACCGAGCGACGGTGCTCGACGACCGTGACGGCGACTCCGGCGGTGGCCAGCACTTCGGCGGCCATGAGCCCGGCCGGCCCCCCACCCACCACGACCGCCGACGACGGGGGTGCGGCGGGGGACGTCACGGGCTCACGTTACGGGTGCTTCGGCGGTGGTACCTGGGTGCTAGCGACCCGGTGCGTACGCCTTCAGCCGAGCGGGAGGGTGATGGTGGCGGTACCGGTGACGTGGGCGCCGAGATCGTTGGTGGCGGTGAAGGCCACGTCGACCACGCCCTCGTCGCCCTCCGAGGTGGTGTCGGTCACCGTGCCGGCGAAGGTGAGGGTGCTCCCCGGGTGCACGCTCACGCCGAGGCGGATGGCCAGCTTGCGCACCATGGCCTCGGGCCCGGCCCAGTCGGTGAGGAACCGGCTGCAGTAGGCGTTGCTCGTCAGGATGTTCATGAAGATGTCGGGCGCGCCCTGGGCGTTGGCGTAGGCGCGGTCGTGGTGCACGGGCATGAAGTCGCGGGTGGCGATGGCCCCGGCGGCGATGACGGTGGCGGTCACCGCGATCACCATCGGGGTCAGCTCGTCGCCCACGGTGATCGAGGAGAACGCTCGGGACCGGGTGATCGTGCTTTCTTCGTTCATGCGCCACCACCCGGGTTGAACTTGAGGATGCGGAACAGCTGGGTACCCACGACCTCGCCGGATTCCACTGTGTAGGTGGTGATCCAGGTCACGAAGTGGCCGGGGCCGATGCGGGTCTGCTTCTCGTCAGAGATCGATTCCATCACCGTTGACGCCGACACGACCTCGCCGAGGCGCAGCGGGCGCATGATCTCGAACTCGGAGTTGGCGGCGAGGGTGGCCACGAAGCCGGCATCGTCGAGCAGCTTGAGCGGGCTGTCGCCCTCGATCTCCACCGGCGAGCCGCCCCGCTCGGCGATTCCGGTGATCTTCGGGGTACTCATGGTCCAGGTCTGGAGCATGAGCGGTGGGGCGATCACGTCCCCGAAGCGGGTGGCTGCGGCGGCGGTGGGATCGACGTAGACGGGGTCGGCGTCTTCGAAAGCGGCGGCCCAGTGGCGGATCATCGGCTGGTTCACCGGGTCGGGGGCCATCGACGGGCCCCGCGAGCCCACGGGCTGGCCCACGAGCGCGTCGAGCCGGGCGCGGAACTCGGGATCGGTCACGGCGGCGACGTTAGTGAAGGGGCTCAGAGCGAGTTGTCGTTCGGGGGGACCGGGGCGGTACTGGGTGTGCCGGGAGCCTTGACCCAGTTACCGAATCCGTCGGTGCTGTAGTACTCGGACAGGAACGACGTGGCGCTTCCACTGCCGGCGACGGTGAAGGTGATGGCGGTGGGGCCGAGGCTGTTCTCGCCCGGTGGGGTGAACGAGAACGTCTCACCGTCGAAGTGGGTGAGGTCGAACTCCATGGGCGTGGGACCGAGTCGTAGCTTCAGCTTGCCGTCGACCTCGATGACGGTGGCCGACCCGAAGTAGGGGTTCGTGTACACGCCCACGTAGGTGGCGTTGGGCCGCTGCGGCGCGTTGGCGGGCGGGGTCTTGCCTTCCAGCTCTGACGGGTTCACGCTGGGTTTCTCGAAGACCCCGGTGTAAGCCGTCGCCCAGTCGCGGGTGACGCCGCCGGTCTGCACGATGTCCATGAACTGGGCGTTGATGGTCTCGGGCACCCCGAGGGGCATGCCGTTGTCGAGCTGCAACTGCATCCACTTGGCCAGGTCGGTCACGCTGGAGTTGACACCGCCAGCAGGGTCCTGGGCGGTGGCGTCGCGCGACGAGGGCACCCACGTGCTGTCTTCGCGGCGGTGAACGACCGCTCGGTTCGGCTCGTCCAGGAACTTCTCGTAGTCGGAGGTGGTGGAGGTCATGCCGAGCGGCTCGTAGAGCGCTCTCGCCGAGAGCTGTTCCCACGGCACGCCCGCGGCCTTGGCCACGGCCTCGCCGCCGACGGTCATGCCGAAGTTGGTGTAGTGGTAGGTGATCCGAAAGGGGTCGAGCGCGAGCTGGCGCATCTGGGCGAGCACGTAGTCGCGCCCGTACCCCATGTCCTCGAGCTGGTCGCCGGCCGCCGCCGGCAGACCGCTGCGGTGGGAGTAGAAGTCGGCGATGGTGGCGTTGTCGGTGACCCGCGGGTCCGACAGCGCGAAGCCGGGAAGGTATTTGGTGACCGGGTCGTCCCAGGCGACGGTGCCCTTGCCGACCTCGCGCACGCCGAAGCCGTTGCTGTACACCATCTGGCCGTCGTGGACCACGGCCACCGCCGCGCCGGGCCCGCCGGTCCGGTCGAGGCTCTCCTGCACCAGGGTCGGGAGCTCGGCGACGGCCTTGTCGATGTTGGCCGGGTCGATGGCGTCGTCGTAGGTGGCGTCGGGTGGGCCGCTGGCCGGGGGGCGGGGGGCGGCGCGCAGCGGAGCAGGTTGCGCATCGGACTACTCCTGAACACGAGGAAGGTCCTATCTGTAGCAGGGGTCGTGGTGCGTGCCGGTGGCATGAGCCGCTCGACCCACCGGCGCGGTCAGAGGTCGAGAAGGAACCGGATGGTGCGGGAGAGGTCGAACAGAACTGGCGGCGACACCGCGCCGAGGCGGTGTCGGAGACGGCGGGTGGAGACGGAGCGCAGGTCTTCGGCCTTGGCGTAGCTGGTGTCGGTGAGGCCCGACCCGTTCGGCTCGATCTCGATGTGCGAGGGCAGGCCCCGTGCGGTGGTGGTACACGGCACGACCATGGCGATTCCCGAGAGGGCGGCGTTCAGATGATCGGCCGAGACCACGACGGCGGGCCGAAACCCAGCCTGTTCGCGCCCCACGGGTGGGCCGAGGTCGACCATCCACACCTCACCGCGTCGTGGGTGAGCGCTCATTGGCCGTCGAGCAGAGTGATGTCCCATTCGGCTCGTCCGGCCAGGACCTCGGCCCACTCGGCCGGGTCGGCGCGCAGTTCGGCGTAGCGAGCGGCGTAGGCGTCGAAGAACAATCGCCGCTCGAGGGCGTCGGCCGCTTCATCGAGGAGCTGGGCCATGGGCCGACCGGTTTCGGCGGACATCTGGGCGAACTTGGCCCGGGTGGCTTCGGAGACGCGCATCGTGGTGGACATCCCGGTCGAGTCTACGGATCTGTAGACAACTGGCGCAGGCCCGACGGGGTGAGTTCGCGTTATGACTTTCTCGGGCGATGTGGTCGGTGGGGTAGGTGACCTCGCCCGAACCGGGCATCACTGTAGGAACGCGGTGGGACAGTCGAGCGGCGGAGACACCCCGAGGTACCGTCGGCCATGCTGCTGCTCGTGAAGCACCCTCTGGTTGGTGTGTCGTGAAGGTCCTGGTGGTGGGAGCCGGGGGGGTGGGTGCGGCGATGGCGCGCATCGTCGAGACGCGCTCGTTCTTCACCTCGTTCACCCTGGCCGACATCTCCCTCGAAGGGGCTCAGCGGGCCGTCGACGCGCTGAAGGCACCAGCGGGCCGGTTCGCGGCGGCGCAGGTCGACGCCCGCAACCAGGCCGACATCGTGCGCCTCATCACCGAGACCGGGGCCGACGTGGTGGTCAACGCCTGTGACCCGCGCATGAACGAGCCCATCTTCGGGGCGTGCTTCGAGGCCGGGGTGCACTACCTCGACATGGCCATGACCTTGTCGTACCCGCATCCCACCGACCCCTACAACCAGGTCGGTGTCACCCTCGGCGAGGTGCAGTTCGCGGCGTCCGAGGCGTGGAAGGCCAAGGGGCTGCTGGCGCTGGTGGGCATCGGCGTTGAGCCCGGCCTCAGCGACGTGTTCGCCCGTCATGCGGCTGATCATCTCTTCGACACCATCCACGAGGTGGGGGTGCGCGACGGTGCCAACCTGGCCATCGAGGGCTACGACTTCGCTCCCACGTTCTCGATCTGGACCACGATCGAGGAGTGCCTCAACCCGCCGGTGGTGTGGGAGCGCGAGCGGGGGTTCTTCACCACCAAGGTGTTCAGCGAACCGGAGATCTTCGAGTTCCCCGAGGGCATCGGGCCGGTGGAGTGCGTGAACGTGGAGCACGAAGAGGTGTTGCTCATCCCCCGTGCGGTGCAGTGCGAGCGGGTCACGTTCAAGTACGGCCTCGGCACCGAGTTCATCGACTGGCTCAAGACGTTCGCCCTGCTCGGCCTCGATTCCACCGAGAAGATCCGGGTGGGCGACGCCCAGGTGGCGCCACGCGACGTGTTGGCGGCGCTGCTGCCCAACCCGGCCCGGCTCGGCCACCTCATGCACGGCAGGAGCTGCGCCGGCACGTGGGTCACGGGCACCAAGGACGGTGCGCCCCGGGAGGTGTACCTCTACCACGTCGTCGACAACCAGGAGACCATGCGCGACTGGGGTTCGCAGGCCGTGTTGTGGCAAACGGCCATCTGTCCGGTGGTGGCCCTCGAACTGATGGCCACCGACGGGTGGAGCGGGTCCGGGGTGTTGGGTCCGGAGGCGTTCGACGCCGACCCGTACCTACGATTGTTGGCCGACTATGGATCACCCCACGCCATGGTGGAGATGGGCGCCGGCGGTTGGCCGAGCCCCCGTCTCACCGGCGCGCCGGGTTGGGACAAGCCGTTGCGACCGAGCCTCGAGGCCTGACCGGCCCTGTTCTCTTCGGTTGGGTCTTCAGGTGGTTTCGTGGCTCAGGGTGCTGATCGTTCGAGGCCGTCGAGGATGAGGTCGAGCCCCCACCCGAACTCGTCGGCGTAGTCGTAGCCGGGTTGCAGCATCCGCTCGGTGGTGAACTCGGTCAGGTGCGGATAGGTGTCGGCCGACAGCCCACCCAGGATGGCCTGGGCCAGCTCTGCCGTGCCCTCGGCGTCGTCGAACGGGAGGGCGGTCTCGGAGAGGGCGAAACCGTAGGTATAGGCGTCGAGCACGGCGATGGCGTGGCCGGGCCGGGGTTGGCCCGCGACTCGAGCAGCGGGGTGGCCCAGGGGTGCCGGCCCAGGGCGGCTCGGGCCGACATGGCTCGGGCCGACATGGCTCGGGCCGACATGGCTCGGGCCCGCAGGGCCGGGCGCCAGTCGACGCCGGGGGAGGGGAGGTCGATCTCGGCGAAGACGGCATCGACGATGCCGTCGAGGATCTCGTCCTTGTTGGCCATGTGGTGGTAGAGGGCCATGGGCTTCACCCCGACCTCGTCGGCCAGGGCCCGCATGGTGAGGGCGCTCATCCCCCCGGCGTCGGCCACGGCTACGGCGCCGGCCAGCACCCGCTCACGGGTGAGGGGCAACCGGGTGACGGCCTCGTTGCTGGTGCGGGTGCACGCGGCCGGGCTCGACCGCGGTACGTGGCACCTGATGACCGGCGAGCCCCGCCTGTTGCGGCTGGGCTACGGGCTTCGAGGGCCGAGGAAGGCGGTACCCGGGATCGATGTGTCTGGCACGGTGACCGCTGTCGGCACGAACGTGAGCCGGTTCAGCATCGGCGGCGAGGTGTTCGGCATCGCCAAGGGCTCCTTCGCCGAGTTCGTAGTGGCGCTCGAGAAGAAGCTGTCACCCAAGCCCGCCAACCTCACCTTCGCCCAGGCCGCGGTGGTGCCGGTGTCCGGGCTGACCGCCATCCAAGCAGTACGTGACTGCGGTCGGGTGCAGCCGGGTCAGAAGGTGTTGATCACCGGCGCGTCCGGTGGGGTGGGCACCTACGCCGTGCAGTTGGCCGAGGCCTTCGGGGCCGAGGTCACCGGGGTGTGCTCCACCGCCAAGGTCGACCTCGTGCGCTCCCTCGGCGCCACCCACGTCCTCGACTACACCCGCGACGACTTCCTCGCCGGCCCCGAGCGCTACGACGTGATCCTCGACATCGGCGGTAACTCCACACTGTCGCGTCTGCGCCGGGCGCTCACTCCGAAGGGCACGCTGGTGGTGGTGGGCGGCGAGAACGGCGGGAGGTGGACCGGCGGGTTCGGCCGTTTGTTCCGGGCTGCGGCGCTGTCGCCGTTCGTGAGCCAGCGGCTGACGATGATCATCGCCAAGGAGCACCACGATGATCTCGACGCCCTCACGCCGTACCTCGAGTCCGGTGCCGTGGTGCCGGCCGTCGACCGCACCTACGCGCTGGCCGACGCCGCTGACGCCGTGGCCCACCTCGCCGCCGGCCAAGTGCGGGGCAAGGTCGCCATCACCGTCGTCGATGACGCCTGACCGACGTGGGGGCCGGGGTCGGCCAGCACCCGGGCGGCGCATCGATCGACCCCCGTCGCGGGTAGGTGTTGGTGAAGCTTCTTCCACCCTCCCCCCCCCCCGACCGGAGGTCATCACTCCATGAGTTCGACCACCACCGCGTTTCGCGTCACCGACTCTTCGGCGCGATGATGGGGTAGCAGAAGCGGCCCGCCCAGATCCTGAAGGGCAGCGCCCAGCGCATCCTGCCCGACAAGATCGACGGCTGAACGTTCGTCGAGTTCCACGCCGACCAGAGTTTCCGATCCCACACCCCGCCCCATGGCGATTCTCCCCGGCCCAGTGGTATCCGAACCAACGGTTGCCGACGCGGTGGCCGTGGCCGAGGAGGCCGGGCTGCGCTACGTGAGCGATGCCGGAGCGGGTATTCGCCGTCGTCGACGGGGCAAGGGCTTCAGCTACGCCGGGCCCGACGGTGAGGCCGTCGATGGCCGGACTCGTGAGCGAATACACGCCTTGGCCGTGCCGCCCGCGTGGTCGAATGTGTGGATCTACCCGAGTGGCAGTGGGCATCTCCAGGCCACGGGACGCGACGCCAAGGGACGAAAGCAGTACCGCTACCGCGACCGGTGGCGCGAGGTCCGCGACGCCGACAAATTCTCGCGGCTGCTCGGGTTCGGTGAGGCACTTCCCAAATTGCGCGGCGCGGTGGCCGACGATCTCGTCGTGTCCACCGATCCGCGACAACAGGTGCTCGCCGCGGTCTTGCGCCTGCTCGACGACACGCTGATCAGGGTGGGCAACGAGGAGTACGCCAGGGTCAATGACAGCTTCGGTCTGACCACTCTTCGGCCCGAGCACGTCGAGCGGGTGAGCACCCGGGCCTTCACGCTGCGCTTCGTGGGGAAGGGTGGGGTGGAGCACGACGTGACGGTGGTCGACCCCAAGCTGGCGCGCCTGGTTCGCCGGTGCAATGAGCTCAGCGGGCAGGACCTGTTCAGCTACCGGACCGAGGACGGAGCGCTGGCCTGCGTGTCCTCGGGGGACGTGAACGAGTACCTGCACCGTCACGTCGGGCCGGAGATCTCGGCGAAGTTGTTCCGCACCTGGGGCGCGACCACCCTCGTCGCCAATGCGCTGGTGGCGATGCCGACGGTGAAGGACGAGCCGGGCGTCGACGCGCAGATCGTGGCGGCCATCGACGTCGCCGCCGAGCAGCTACGCAACACCCGTGCGGTGTGCCGGCAGTCCTATGTGCATCCGGCGGTGCTCGACGCGCATCGTGACGGGAGCCTGCACGAGGCCTGGCGGACCGCCCGATCGGCGACCTACCTCGATCGCGCCGACCAGACGGTCCTTCGGGTGTTGCGGGCGGCGCCCTGACGCATGGGCGTCAGGCCGCCGGACTGGGAGATCCTGCCCCTGCTGGCGTGTTGACGGCCCTGACCCGAAGCCGATGACGCAACCGAAGGTGGATCCTGACCGGATCGAGGGTCAGCCCGTCGCGCCGAGCCGAAGGACTGAGCCCCCCACGGCCTCATCGCGAAGGTGGCCCACCTGCTCGTCGCCGCCGGGCGCCGCGCACCGCCCCGTCCTCACCGTCAGGACCGTGGGCTCGCCTCGTCGTGCGCGCCTGCGACGAGCGGTTGAGCGGCTACGCCCAGCCCGCCTCGCGGAAGCGGGCCATGAGGCTGGTCTTGGGCCGGTGCCGGGTCGCCACGGCGGCCAGGTACGGCTCCCACCCGTCGTCGTCCGCCGCCGAGTACAGGGCCTGGACCCTGGTCATCAGGGCCGCCGCGTCGCGGTAGCTGCCCTTGTTCTTCTTGGCGATCAGCCCCTCCACCTCCCGCTGGTAGACGCCGATCGCATCGAGCGGATGGTCGCGCTCACGGGCCCGGGCGAGGCTGAGCCACCACCGCTCGTGGCACCCGAAGGCCGTGGCCGCCGCCCACGCTTCGTCCACCTCACCCTCGTAGAGCAGGGTCTCCACGAGCACCGACGACGTGTTCGGCGCCGTCTCGACCGCGGCCCGCTCGCGCAACCACGCCACGGCCTTGCTCTTCGTCGCCTCCCGCGCCGGACCGTCGACCGGCCCGGCCTGGGCCAACAACTCCTTGAACCCCGGCAGCGACGGCGAGGCGCGGAACCCCGCCCACCGCTCGTCGAGCGCGGCGGCAGGGTCGGTCTCCACCAGTAGCCCCACCAGCTGGTCGCGCAGCCGACGTTTCTGGAACTCCCGGCCCTCCAGGCCCACGCCCTTTCGGGCCCACTCGACGGCCTCGTCCACCCGCCCGGCCTCGGTCAGCACCGCCACGATCTCCTCGTAGTCATGCGGGCTCTGGCGGTCGGCGGTCCGGATCCGCACGAACTCGTCCACATCGTCGGCGGCGCGGGCCAGGCCGAGCATGGCGCCGGTGAGGTGGAGGCGGGCCGAGGACCACTGCCCTGGGCGCTGGGGCTCGAGGGCGAGGTAGGCGGGCTCGACCAACCGCCGGTACTCGGCCAGCCCTTCGTCGCCGAGCACGTCGGCGTAGGCGAAGGCGGCCCGGCGGAACGTGTCGAGCTCGGCCCGCAGATCGAGCTCCACCAGCCGACGGGCCAAGGCCACCGGCTCGGGTCTCGCCGCCCGGCAGGCGGCCAGGTGCAGCTCACCGATCTCATCGGCGATCGGCACGATCCACCCATCGTCGTCCACGTACTGCGTCGCCTTCTCGACCCGTTCGAAGGCGTACTCGGCCAGCGCCACCACCGGCTCGGCCTCCCCGTCGTCGAGCACGACGCCTAGGCCGGCGAGGACCTCGTGCACCCCGTCGGCCCATCGTGGCGCCTCCCGGTATTCCACGAACCGGGACGGGCGCCCGAAGGCGGCGGTGATGGCCTTGCGCCACTCCCTCACGTCGACGGTGGGAACACCCACCCTCCCGGCGACCCTGGCCTCGATGCGCTGCACGGTGCGCGGGTCGCGCTGGGCGGCGTCGTGGACCATCAACGCCAACTCGTGGGCGCCGAGGCCGACCAGGAACTCGAACACCGGGTCGTCCTCCACCCCGTCGGGCTGGCGAGCGGGATCGTCGCGACGGGGCCTCAGGGCCTGGCGGCCACCACCGTGGAGCGTCAACGCAACGGCCGCGGCGTGCTTGCAGAACCGGCCGTCGTCGCCCTGCGGGCACGTGCACGAGTACGCCGCCCGCCGAGTGCCCTCGACCCAGATCGCGACGGTGTACGGCATCGTGCCCCGCACGGTGGCCGTGAGGCGGCCGTCGACTTCACGAAGGTCCTCGATGTCGGTGGCCGAGATCACGGTGGCTCGCGCCAACACCCGTACCCCTGCGAGTTTCGTGATCCTGTCGGGGTCGAACACCGTGGACAGCGACTGGGGAGCCATAGCCAGAGCGTCGCCCACCGGGGGCGACTGAGCAACCGATCCGGGTCGACACGAAGCGCGCCGCGACGTGGGTCCGCCGAGAACCCGCTAAGAACCTCCTCACACCGACCGAGGGGGATGCGATGCGGGCGTGGAGGGTGCACGACAACGGGGAACCAGCCGAGGTGTTCAGACTCGATCACATCGCTCCGCCCACCCCGAACGACCTGGCCGGGCTGGGCATGGGCCTCAGCGGCTGGACGCCCCTGCAACCAGGGGCGGAGCCGTTCACCGACTGGGTGATCATGGACGTCACCGCCGCCGCCCTGGCCCTGCCCGACGTCACCATGGCCCGAGGCACCTACCCCGTGCCTGTCGCCCGGCCCTACGTTTCAGGCCAGGAAGCCGTCGGCGTCGTCACTGCCGCCGCCCCCGACCACCAACACTTGCTCGGCAAACGGATCGTGGCCGTCACCATGCAACCCTTTGGCGGGCTGGCCGAGGTCGCCGTCGGCATCTCCCAGCTCTACGAGGTGCCGCCGCAGCTCACCGACACCGACGCCGCCGGGTTCCTGATCGCGTCCCACACCGCCTACCAGGCCGTGGTGCGCCGCGGCGCCGTGCAACCCGGCGAGACCGTGCTCGTGCTCGGCGCCGCCGGGGGCCTCGGATCGGCGTGCGTGCAACTGTGCGTAGCCGCTGGGGCCGACGTCATCGCCGTCGTCGGTCGCGACGACAAGGCCGACTTCTGCCTCGGGCTCGGCGCCCGCGCCGCCGTCGTGCACACCCAGGCCGACGGGGGCGACTTCGGCCCACTGGTGCGCCGAGCCAATGGCGGCCGGGGCGTCGACGTCATCATCGACCCCGTCCAGGGCGAGATGGGTGCGGTCGCCCAACCGCTCCTGGTGCCCGACGGTCGCCACGTGCTGTGTGGTCACGCCGGCGGCCTGTTGCCCATCGACCCGCACTTCTACCTGTACAACCGCACCCTCGTGGGCGCGACCCTCGGCAGCTACCCCCGCGACCAGATGAAGGCCATCCACGCCGACACCCACACCGCGCTCGTGGCCCTTCTCGACGCCGGCCGTTTCCGCCCCCAGACCACCCGGGTCGTCGCCTTCGACGATGTGCCCGCTGCCCTCACCGACCTCGCCGCCCGTCGCACCATGGGTCGTGTCGTGGTACGCCTCGGCGACGAGCGGTAGGCGACTGGCGCCGGTGGTCGGCGCGCTCAGCCGGCGGGGTCGTCCACGGCGCGCACCTCGCCGTCGCCGGTGGCCGAGGCCGGCGCCAGTCGTTCTCGGGCCCGGGTGAGCACCGACACGAACGTGTCGACGTCCTGGGCGCCGGGCACCAGGAAGAGGTCCTCGACCACGAAGGCGGGCACCCCCGTGATCTGGCGGTCGACCGCCCCCAACAGGTCGGCGGCCACCTCGTCGGCGAACGCCCGCCCGGCCAGCACCTCCGAGACCCTGTCGCGGTCGAGCCCGCACTCGGCAGCGAGGCCGGCCAGAGCGCCGTGGTCGCTGACGTCGGCCCCTTCGGTGAAGTAGGCCCGGAAGAGCCGCTCGGCGAGCGGGCCCTGCCCGGCGGCACCGCCCTCGGCCCAGGCCCAGGCCAGTAACCGGTGGGCGTCGGCGGTGTTCACCCGCAACGCCCGATCGAAGCGGTAGTCGAGACCCTCGGCCTCGCCCAGGGCGGTGAGGCGCGTCGTCATGCTCTCGAACGCGCCGGGGCCGTACTTGCGCTCGAGCGCCACCCGTAGGTCACCCGGCTCGGGGCCGGCGTGCGGGTCGAGCTGGTAGGCCCGCCAGCGCAGTTCCACCTCGTCGCCCCAGTCGAGCTGCCCCAGCGCCGTCTCGAGGCGGCGTTTGCCGAGGTGGCACCACGGACAGATCACGTCGGACCAGACGTCGATGTGCATGACGCGGTCAACCCCCCGGAGCGCCCGGACCTTCCCCTGTCAGTCGCGCCGACCGGCGTGCGGCACCGTAGGGGCCGCCCAACCCCGGGATGACCGCGGAGAAGTGGGCTACCCGCCCCACCCGGCACCCGGCATCCGGCATCCGGCACCCGGCACCCGGCACCCGGCACCCGGCACCCGCTTCCCGCCCCGTTTCCCGGAACTGTTGAGTGCAGCGAGCGCCTAGGCGCTCGCTGCACTCAACAGTTCGATGGGGCGGGGCTGGTTGCGTCGCCGCCATGGAATCGACGGCGCCGGTAGCGTCGCCGTCATGGCTGATGGACTGTTGGTGGTCGGAGCCGGGTTCGGGCGCACCGGCACCCTGTCCATGAAGGCGGCGCTCGAACAGCTCGGCCTCGGACCGTGCCACCACATGATCGAGGCGTACGGGCGGCCCGACGACTTCGACCAATGGGCTCAGGCCATCCGCGGCGAACCGTGGGACCCCGTCCACACCCTCGCCGGTTTCCGCTCCAGTCTCGACTTCCCCTCATGTGTGGTGTGGCCGGAGCTATGGGCGGCCAACCCCGGTTCGAAGGTCCTGCTCACCGTGCGGTCGAGCGACTCGTGGTGGCGCAGCTTCAGCGCCACCATCGGCCCCAGCATCGCCACCCAACGCCAAGAGGCCGACTCGGCCGGCGCCCGTCACATGTTCGCGTCGATCGGCGACGTCGTCTTCGCTGGCCGTACCGACGACCGCGACACGGCGGTCGCGGCCTACGAACGTCACAACCAGCACGTCATTGACGCCGTCCCCGCCGACGAGCTCCTGGTCTACGAGGTCGGCTCGGGCTGGGAGCCGCTGTGCGCGTTCCTCGGTGTGGACGTACCCGACGAGCCTTTCCCCTCGACGAACTCCACCGAGGAGTTCCTCGCCAACCGGGCCAGCCGTGCCGGTGACGACGAGAAATCCATCGGAACCTGAGCGTCCGTTCCACCGCCCAACGTCAGCGCGGCGTTCCCAGAAACTTCGTCACCCGTTCCAGGCAGGCTGCGAACGCGCTCAGGTCGGCCAGGTCCGCCGGTGAGTCGGCGGCTTCGGGTTGCACGGGGAAGTGGCCGGTCGAGCGGTGGACGGTGCCGGGTGCCATGAGATTGTCGGAGAGCCCGAACGGTTCGATGGCATGACCATCGGGCGTCACCCGGTCGGCATAGCCGCCGGTGACGTTCGTGTAGCCGAACACCGGCTTGCCCCGGCCGTGCGTGCAGCCGATCTCGACGGCGGTGCCGACGTCCATGCTCGGTCCGCGGAACGGGGTCATGTTGGCCACGGTCAGGTCGCACCCCTCCATCAGCTCGATGCAGATGTCGAACACGCCGGGGCCCGCCTCTTGCGCCGGCAGGCCGTCGAGGTGGTCCGCGGGCGCGTCGAGGGGGAACAGCCCGACCAGCCCGAGTCGGCGGCACAGTTCCTTCTTCGCCTCACCGACCTCGATGGCGTCCGAAAGAAAGACCTCCGGCCCGGCCAGGTACACCCGGATGCTGGGTGGTGGGGGAGGGCTCGTCACCTGCGCAGTCTGCCGGTCCTCGCGCTGGACTGGATCCTCAGCTGCCGACGGGGTCCGGCCGGATGCCTCCCTCCCGCCCGACCCTCCCTTACCGGAACTGTTGAGTGCAGCGAGCGCCTAGGCGCTCGCTGCACTCAACAGTTCGGGTGGTTCGGGTGGTTCGGGTGGTTCGGGTGGTTGAGGGGCCGTCGACCGGGACCTCACCTGGCGTCAGTACCCGCAGGTACCAACCCGACCGTCCCGACGCCTTGAACTGCGACTGGATGTCGCCCCGGCCCCGGTACAACGCCAGCTCGAAGCACGGCGTACGGAGCTGGCACAACTCGAGGGTGGCGTCGCCCCGCCCCCCAGACGTCACCGATCCCGGCCTCGGCCTCGGTCAGGCCGACGATGCTGAGGTTCTCGCCGAAGGGTGCAGGGCCCAGTTCCTCGCCGAGCTCGTCGGTCCACACCGCCAAGTGCTCCGACGGGTAGGCGTACACCGCCTTCTCGCCGCCCCCGTGCACCGTGAGGTCAGCCTGGGCATCACCGGCCAGACCCAGCTCCGACGCCCGCAGCGTGGTGCCGGTCGCGACCGGTCGCTTGGCGATGGCGCTCAACACGTCCTCGCCGTTCCGCTCGCCGATCACCGTGGGCTGCCCCACGTTGACCCCGGCCAGGCCGATCGTGAGGGACAAGGAGCCGTGCCCGTCCGGGGGAGGGGCCATGTGACTACCGTAGGGCACCGACGGTCATGGGCCACTCGGAGCTCCGATCCGGAATGCCCGTCGACGAGCCGGGTTGTAGCCAATATGCGTCAGTCCCTCGAGAACACCCGAGACCAGATGATCCGTGACGGCTTCCGGGCCCTCAACTCGGTCGTGGTGCCCGCAGTGCGTGCCGGTGTGGCCAACCCCTTTCGCCTGCTTCCAGTCTCGGCCGGAGCCGTGCTGGTGAGAACCACCGGGCGGGTCAGCGGCCTACCTCGTGAGGTGCCTCTGCTGTCGCTTCGCGTGGGCGAGACCGTGTACGTGAGCACGGTGCGGGCCGACTCGCAGTGGATGGCGAACCTCGAGGCGACCCCCGACGCCCGGGTGTGGCTGAACGGCACTGAGCGTTCGGCGACGGCGAACGTGCGTCGCGACGAACGCCTCAGTGTCGTCGCGCTCCACCTCGGCGACGGCTGAACCGCCCCGCCGGCGCGGGGCCATCGGTCAGGGACGGTTCAGGCGCTCCCGGTACCGTCGTTTCTGCCCCCGGTCATTTCTCCACGTTCCGGGCCGTAGGAGGATCCAGCGCCATGCGAACCCGAGTCGGTCTGGTTGCTGTTGCCCTCGTCGCCGTCGGGCTTCTCGCTTCGGCGTGCAGCGCCGGCGACTCGTCGGCCCCTGTCGTGGTCGACGACACGACGGCGCCCACGACGGTCACCACCCTCGACGCCGCCCCCGCGACCGCCGCCCCCGCGACCGCCGCCCCGCAGTGCGCCCGTGATGGTCTGCCCAAGACCGTTGCTTATGACACCATCGACGGAGTCGACCCCAACCTCCTGAGTATCGACATCCACGCCCCCGCCGGCGCCTGCGGCGCCCCCGTGGTGAGGTGGGTGCACGGCGGCGGGTACCGCATCGGTGACAAGGCCCAGCAGGTCAGCGACAAGGCCCAGCAGGTCAGCGACAAGGCCCAGCAGGTCAGCGACAAGGCCCAGCAGGTCAGCGACAAGGCCCAGCAGGTCAGCGACAAGGCCCAGCAGGTCAGCGACAAGGTCACCCTGTTCAACGACAAGGGCTGGATCCTCGTGAGCGTCAACTCTCGGCTCACCGAACAGGACAACCCTGAGTCGGCCAACTTTCCCGACCACTTCGACGACGTCGCCTCGGCGGTGGCGTGGGGGCACGACAACATCGGCGCCTACGGCGGCGACCCCAGCCGCATCGCCCTCCTCGGCCACTCGGCGGGGGCCGACATCGTGTCGAACGTGACCACCAACCCCACCTACCTCGCCGCTCACGGCCTCGGCCTCGACTCCGTCGTGTGCGCCGGTCCGCTCGACACCGAGGGTTTCGACAAGGTCACGGCGGCGGCCAGCGACCCTGACAGCGAGAAGGAACAGTGGCAGGCCGCGCTCGGCGAGAACCCGAACTACCTCACGGAGACGTCAGCCATCCTCCTCGTCAAGCCCGGTATCGGCATCCCGCCCACGATCGGTGTCGTGCGAGGCAGCCCGCAGCGCCAGACCATCGAGACCGCCTACCTCGCCACCTTGGAGGCGGCCGGTGTCGCGACGGTCTCGATCGACGCCCGCTCCATCGGCCACAGCCAGGTCAACACCCAGATCGGTGCCGCCGGCGACACCGTCATGACCGCCCCTGTCGTGGCCTTCCTCACCGACTGCTTCAACCCGGTCGTGCCGAAGGTGGTGCCGTAGACCCGTCGCAGCTCAGCCCCGGGCCCGTCTCGGCCACAGCGTCAGACGGTGGCGCCGGTCTCTTCGCTCGGTGCGACGCGATGCTCGAGGTGTAGGGCAAGGGCCGATCAGGGTTGTGGACTCGAGGCCAGGCCGGCGCTCTCACCGCCGTCGGCGACGAACTCTGAACCAGTGGAGTAGCTCGACTCGTCGCTGGCCAAGAACACGATCAACTGCGACAGCTCCGCCACCGTGCCCATGCGGTGCATGGCCACGTGGTCCTGCGGCAGCTCGGCCCCCATCAGCAACGGCGTGGCCACCAGGCCCGGGTGCACCGAGTTGCAGCGCACGTCGAGCGCGGCCACATCGAGCGCCACCGACTTGGTGAGACCGCGCACCCCGAACTTCGACGCGTTGTAGCCCGACAGCGCCGGGTAGCCCTGGAGGCCGGCCGTCGACGCGACGTTGATGATCGAGCTCGGCGCGCCGGCCGTGAGGGCCTCGACCGATGCGCTGATCCCGTTGAACACCCCGGTCAGGTTGACGGCGATGATCTCGTCCCACATCTCCCCGGTGAACTGATCGATGGGCGCGTAGTTCACCATGCCGGCGTTGTTGATCAACACGTTGAGGGTGTCGAACCGCCCAACGGTGGCGGCCACTGCCGCCGCCCATTGGGTTCGATCGGTCACGTCGAGGTGCACGTACATCGCGGCGTCGCCCAACTCGGCGGCGGCGGCCTCGCCCTCGGCGTCGAGGATGTCGGCCAGCACCACCCGTGCCCCCTGGGCCACCATCGCCCGCCCGTGGCTGGCTCCCATGCCCCGGGCGCCGCCGGAGATCAGCGCCACCTTCCCGCGCAAGCGCTCACCACTCGGGTACTCGGTCACGGTGTCCTCCCGGACGTCAGGCCGACGGGCCGGTCAGGCCATCTGACGGTTCTGCCGGCTGCGCCGGCCGCCGGTGTACGTGCTGATGTCGAGCAGCACGCCGAGCAGCACGAATGCCCACCCGATACCGGTCACTCCCCCGATGGGTGCGTAGGCCAGCGCGAAGAAGGCGGTGGTGAAGGGCAGGAGCAGGAACCCGAAGAAACCGATCCAGAACGACGAGAAGGCGATCGTCAACCTGTCGCTGAAGATCCACATCAGCGCCAGGGCGAACCTCGGCGCGCCAGCCAGGACCGATACCCCCACACAACAACCCATGGGAGCCGACGCTACCGCGGGTCTTGGAGGCCCGCCCGCAATCGTGTCAGTGGCCTCCGCCGACGCAGTGGGGGCCTTCGGCTTCTTGGCCGGTGGTGTTGGTGCCGATGGGGGGACCCTGGATGATCTGTCCGGTGTTCACGGT
>Ga0335398_10002105_pt1 | contig 32165 bp, 24 predicted proteins | sample BON03_FD_205742 | JGI IMG/M metagenome (GOLD analysis project Ga0335398, IMG submission 205742) | Freshwater microbial communities from Lake Bonney liftoff mats and glacier meltwater in Antarctica - BON-03 (spades assembly) (version 2) | ecosystem: Environmental > Aquatic > Freshwater > Ice >... | reverse complement strand
CCTTTCGCAATGGGTGTGATTCGAAGCATCCCGGAAGGATCCGTGTAGGTCTGGCCGATGGGTAGGATGACGTCATAATTGGCAGTGTTGCCCGGTGTCATATCGAGCACCCGTGCCCTGTCCGGGCCAAACTGCCAGACAATGTGGGCTCCGTTATGAGCCAAGGTGTTGACGTGATTGCCGCGATAGGAAATCCAGAATGTCTCAGTTGACAGCACCTGCGCCTTTATGCCGAGCAGCGGTTTGCTGGCTGCGACGGGCTCATCGAAGCGGTAAATCCTGTAAGTCACGTCATTGCCAGCGCCGTCAACATGGGAGGCGACTTTTGAATCGTCTATCCACCAGAGCCTGTTTTTCTCCATCACTCCAAACTCACCCTCACTGCCCATGTAATCAAACCAGTCTCCATATTCAACGTGCCGAGGTTCGGTCGCAGTATTGATGCTCAAATTGGCTGCGGTAGGGGGGGTAGGCGGGATCTTTGAAGCGTTGTTCTCGTTCCAGCGGCTTGCATGCTGGAGTCCGTAATTGTGGCCGAACTCGTGGATGAGCACGCGAAACGAGCGGCGACCGTTGATCCAAAGGTGCCTTCCCCCTAGGTCGGCGGCGCCCGAGAACGGGTAGGCGTTTACCTGCGGAAAGATGCATCCAATAATATCGTATTGATTTTTCCAGACCGAAACATCTGTGCTTGAGATAATGCCTTGGCTGGCAGCAACGACCAAGGCATCGTCAAGAAGCTGATCCTTCCCCACCCCGGCGTAGTGAGCGAGGGTATTGGGCAGGGTGAGAACCCCTGGCACAACCACCTGTGAGAATTTCATCGCTCCGTAGGACATCGCATCGGTGCTGGTGCCGGCGCTATTTACATAAGACTGGAGCGAACTCTGGGTATCGGCAGCAGCTGTGCTGTCAGAGAACATGAGGTTCAGGAAAAGGACTTTCTTGTCCGAAAGTGTCCATCCTGAATTTGCTTTCTGCAATCCGATCGGAGCTGCTGCCGAGATCATAGCCAAGCTTGCCGCAGGCTCCCTCTCAGCGGAAGGATTGACCGTGCTCTCGGCGTTCAGCATTTCCTCTGAAATGAGAAGGAGCTGGGAAAGTGACGCAACCACGAACTCGCCAGCGATCATGGCTGTGGCAGCGCCCTCGGTTGGCAGAGCGGTCCCAAACAGCTCTGCGGCAGCAGGAATCTCTGCATTTTTGAGGATCCAAACCGGATCTGCTCTGATGGCCGCCACGTTGTCAATTTCCACGCCGGAAATGGAAATGCTATCCTTGGACATCATGTCATTCCTAGCTCCCGCGAAAAAAGCGCGACGTGTCTTTCCGGCCCAGGTGACGCTGAAATTCGGCGCATGATCAGCTTCTCCACAATGAATGCCCACGCGCAGGGAGGCTGCCGTGCTGAATGGCTTTTCGATGAGATTGCGAATCGCAGTTGGGAGTTTCGCATAGGTGTCCAAGGGCAGCATGGCATCCAAGGCACGCTGCGGATCAGTCGTGACGAGCTGCGACATAATGTCTCCGCGCTGTTTCGCCAATTTAATGCTCTCTTCATCTGCAGGATTACCGCGCGGGTTTTTGTCCATCCATGAGATGAATTCTCGTCCATTTTTCAGGATGGGTGAGTCCTGCTCGTATCGAGCCTGCTGAGTTCTAGTCTCCTTTTCAGCGGTCACATGCGGAGGATGGATCTGGGATTTTGCGGGACTTGAATTGTTGCTCCGCAAAAAAAGTAAGAAGCAAATGGCAAGAGCCGGAATCAGTGCGAATACGAAGGGAACACAACTTCGCTTTGGTGGGGTAATTTTCAACATGGTGAATTACATTGTAGAATTTTTCTCAAACGATGACCTCAGAATATTACAGAGTTCCCGGCGCCTTTTATCGGAATCGTCATCTTTCATCCCACCCACCTTGTGCCTGGCGGACACACTTTCTGAGAATTTTCCTGTCCGGTCGAGGCGGTTACGGTGGGCTTATTGTGAAGCTGCGATACAATCCGCCTCACGGGGCGATGACTGACGACAACAAAATAATGAACGATCCAGATGGCCAGGTCGCGAAAGTGTTTCTAGCGGAACACGGATTTGTCCGTGCCATTGCGATTCGTTCTGCGCCGTGGCCGGATCTGGTGGATGACATCGTGCAGCAGGTTTTCCTCGAGTTCATGAGGAAGGCTTCCAAGTGGGATCTTGAAAAAGAGATCCGCCCATTGCTTGCGACGATGACCCGAATGGTTGCGATGCGGCACTGGCGCACGGCTACGCGTGGCAAAGAGGAGACAGTGAGGCAGCTTGCCGAGCACCTGCGCGGGCTGGCCGAGTCGGAAGGCGATGAGCCCGGCCTTGAGTCCTGCGATCTTGCCAATCTCCATCGTTGCATCCGCGAACTGCCGGAACGCTCGCGCAGCATCGTGGAGCTACACTATTTCAACGGCCTCTCCAGCCGCGAGATCGGCGGGGAACTCGAAATGAAACCAGACACGGTGTGCCGCGCGATGTCGAGGGTGCGCAATGCTCTGCGCCAGTGCCTCCGGAAAGCCAATATTCAATCTATGCCCCATGTCTGAATCCGATACTAACCATAACCGTCCCGGGCGCTTCGACCTGCTGGTCCAGAAGTTCCTTGAGCAAACCATCGAAGCTCCCGAAGCCGGCGAGCTGCTTGCGATGCTTGAGTGCCACTCCCACTTGGGTCGTGAGGTGCTCGACCATCTGGCGGTCCACGAACTGTTGCTTGTGGCTGCGCGGGCGGAGCGTGTCACTCCGATGAAAGAGCCGCTGAGGAAGCCGAAATTCCGCTGGGTTCCATGGCTGGCCGCTGCGGCGGCATTGACGATGCTGCTGGCGGTGGTGATGAAGGACGTATTTTTCCAGAAGGGCCAAATAGCCGACAGAGCGGTGCCCGACTCAGTGGCGGAGGAATCAACTTCGGCGGCGGTAGCGGTTCTCGGTGCTTCATACGATGCGGAATGGGATGCCGCCTCACCGGAGCCGATGGTGGGAAGCCCCTTGGAACCCGGGATCCTGAGATTGAAAAAAGGTGTAGCTAGGATCGATTTTTTCAACGGGGCCCGCGTGGTGATTACAGGCTCCACGGTTTTCGAACTGGTGAGTCAGGATCATGCGATCTGCCACTCTGGCAAGCTGTCCGCAGAAGTGCCGCCGCAGGCGCATGGCTTCTTGGTCGGCACGCCCGATGGAGATATCCGGGATCTCGGGACGGAATTCGGCCTCGAGGTCGGAGCTGATGGCGCCGCCGTGCACGTTTTCGATGGCGAGGTCGAGATCGAGGATGATGGCCCGAAAACATTCCGCGCTGGGGAGGGGGTGCGGCTGAACGATGGCAAGATGACTGACCGGTTCAGCTCGGATCGGGGAGCTTTTCTATTGTCGAGGGAAGCGCTGGCGGAACGGCGCGAGGCTCTGGAAGCCAAGGCTGGTGAGTGGGTCGCAGCCGGGGAGAAATGGAATCTGGATCCGCATCTTCTGGCGAGATTCGATTTCACCGACCTAACATCCCCTGCGTTCGCGTTGCGAAATGTTTCGTCCTTCGGTGAGGTTAACGACGGGGCGGTTGTGACAAGCCCAGTGGTGGAGGGGCGTTGGCCCGGCAAGACCGCGCTGCAGTTTAGGAGCCTGAGCGACCGGGTGCGGCTCGATATTCCGGGGGAATTGGATTCGCTGACTTTCACGGCATGGGTGACGGTCCACAGTCTGCCGAATCGTTTCAACTCCCTGCTGATGTCGGATGGATTCGAGAATGGGGCGGTGCATTGGCAGATCGTGGAGGATGGTTCTGCGAACCTTGGCATCCGGATGAACCCGGAGTGGCCGGCGAAATTCGTGACTCCACCGCTTCTTACGCAGGCCATGTTCGGCCAGTGGATGCATCTGGCGGTGGTCGTCGATGGGGAGGCGAAAACAATCACGCATTATCTGAACGGCGAATCCGTTTACAGCCAAAAGCAGGAAAAGCTTCCAACGCTCCGTGTAGGCTCCGCGTGCATCGGTAACTGGTCAGATCCGGTTTATGATGTGCCAGTCCGCAATCTCAACGGAATCATCGATGAAATGACCATCCACGACCGCGCACTCGGCGGGGAGGAAATCAAAAAGATGTATCGCGTCGGGTCGCCCACGGTGAGTGCGGAACGCAAGTGAGCGGATCGAAGGGGGATCAGTCTGGAGGTGTTAAGCAAGGTGTTTTAAGAAAAGGACTGATGGATGGTTGTCCCACGCGGCTGGATCAGGGAGCTGTGATCTTGATGCCGGCCTCTTCCAGGGATGAGCGGGTGAGCCGCAGCAAGTCCAATGCATCGAAACTGTCGCCATGGATGCACAGTGTTCTCGCTTCCATGGGGATGGTGGTTCCTTTGAGGGTCTTCACGTTCTTTTGAATGGCGATCTTGAGGGCCTGCGATACCGCCTCACCGACGTCTTCGATCAACGCCCGTTCTTCGGTGCGCGGGCAGAGGTTGCCGTCCTCCCCGTAGCGGCGGTCGATGAAACCTTCGGCACAGGTGGCTAGATTGATCCCGGCGGCGGCCATGGCGAGTGCTCCATGAGGAGGGCAGTAGAGGATCGTGTCCGGTTGTATCTCTGCGATGGCGGCGACGAGGGCTGCCGCCATGGGCTTGTCCTGATTGGACTGGTTGTAAAGGGCGCCGTGAGGTTTGACGTGGTGAAGACGTGGGTGGACCGCGAGGATGCGCTCCAACTGTCTATGGATTAGGCCGCGAATGTCATCACCGGACACGTTCATGGGTCGTCTACCGAAGTGGGCGGGGTCTTCGTAGCCGGGATGGGCGCCGATGGCGACCTGCGCCTGAATCGCGAGTTCAACCGCGCGCCGGATGCTGCCCTCATCCCCGGCATGTCCCCCGCAAGCGATGTTGACCGAGCTGGCTAGGATCATCAGCGACTCATCCTGTTCGCCGCCTTCGCCGAGGTCTGCATTTAGATCAATTGTTTCCATGGGGTATTTTCTTTTTTATCCAAAAATATGAAAAATATCGAACCATGGAATACACGGAAAATGAGTAAGTAATGTATCTGGAGAGCATCATCTATCTGGTGACCAGTTGCTTTGTCCCAACTATCAACGATCAACTCCCCAATCCCCAATCCCTAGTCCTTTCCCTTCTGCCATTCGTTCGATTTGTCAGATTCGTGGTTCTCATCTCTGTTTCAAATTCAATGGATTCGCCGTTCAGATCGCCATCATCAGCCCGGTGTTGAGGATGGCGAGGTCGCGTTGCAGTTGATTCCAGGCATGTCGGGCTTCGTCCAGATCGACTTGCCGGAAGCGCACGTGGGTTCCGGGCCAGGCGCGGGCGAGTTTGGGGATATCGGCGGAGATGACGTGGCCAATCTGCGGGTATCCGCCGATGGTCTGGCGTTCACTCATCAGGACGATGGGCTGGCCGTCAGGGGGAACCTGCACAGATCCGGCGACCACCGGTTGGGAAACCATTTCCCGGGGTTCCAGGAGTCTGAGCCCGGGCCCTTTAAGCCGCGTGCCGGTGCGGTCGGAGTATGGACTGATTTCGTAGAAATTTTCCGAGAACAAGCGGTGTGCTTCCTCGGTGAACCACTCCGCCTGAATCCCACGGAGGTAGCGTATTTCTATGAGGCGTCCATCGGGGCGGGGCCAGGAAACGTGCCATTTGCCGGAAACCGGAGTGGTGCTTGCTTTGCCGATTGCCAGAGTGTCTCCGGCTTGAAGGGAGCGGCCGTGATGTCCGCCGAAAACCGCGCGCAGGTCGGTGGCGCGGCTACCAAGCACTTCCGGAACATCGATGCCACCAGCTACGGCGACGTAGCCGCGTAGGTGACTCATGCGGCCGCGTAGATCAACACGGTTGCCGACCTTGAACTCATGCGGTTTGCCGGAGGGTTCATCGGCCCAGCCAACCCAGGCCACTCGGGCATAGCCGTTGAACTGCAGCACGGGTCCGGTCATGGTGCACTCGATGACCGCGGCCTCGTCCGGATTTCCGACGAGGCGGTTGGCGATTGTGGCTAGGACTGGATCGGCGGCTCCTCCAGGCGAGACACCGAGGTGCTGGTGTCCCCACCTGCCGTGGTCCTGAATGGAGCTGAGGGCACCGGGTTCGATGATTTGAATCCCATCAGTTGAGGCTTCGAGTTGCGGTGGCTCGGGAATGGCTTGCCTCAGATTTTTAATTTCAACGAAACGCACCTTGTCGCCGGGTTGCAGCAAGGCCGGACGCTCGCGATGGGGATCAAACAAGGTCACATCGGTGCGGCCGATCAGATGCCATCCGCCCTGCGAGGCGAAGGGGTAGATGCCGGCCTGGCCGCCAGCGATCGCCACCGAGCCCGCCGGAATTTTCCGTGGGCTGGAGTGGCGGGGCTGGTGAAGTAGCTGCGGCAGCCCTTGAAGATAGGGGAAGCCAGGCGAGAAGCCGATCGCGGCCACCGTGTATTCCGTATCGCGGTGAAGCTCGATGAGTTCATCGGTGCTGAGATTTCCTGTCTCCGCGAGAGCCTGCAGGTCGGGTCCGTAATCTCCGCCGTAGACCACAGGGATGGTGATGGTATCGCCTTCAGGGTGTCGCTGGTCACCTATTTCATCGAGGTCGAGCGAGGTCAGGTGGTCGAGGACCTTTTCGCCGTCGATGGGACTGAACTGAACCGCGATGGTATCGAATGAGGAGACGATATCGACGATCTCTGGGATGGGATTAAGTTTCAGTAGTCGGCGCAAGCGGAGGATGAGCTCGAGTTTTTTTTCTGTGGAAGATCCGTTGGCTTTAAACAGCCATGCCGAATCTCCTAGCGCATGCAATCCCATGTGGGTAGTGTGGCAGAAACGGGGTGTGGTGCAAGGTGTGGAAATCTTAGCCCTCAATTTTCAATCATGTTCGATGTAGTAGTCGCGTGAACCGAACCAGTTACCTCCCAAGGCATGATTCCGGTGTCGGCCATCCAGTGGGTGGCCATTGATGACCAATCCAACCCCATGCTCCAGCTTGTCAAGATCCTGGCCCCTTTTCCTGACGCGGTTGAGATCCTTCTTGAACTGGCTGGTCTGGAAAATCGCTTTTACGCATCCCAGTTCTCGAACAATTCATCGGCTGATTCGAATCGTTCAAGATTCCGACCGCTTCTGGAATCCTTCAGAGGCTTTTTGGTCTCCTCATTGGGGATGGACACCTCGAAGGGTAAACCATTTCTGAGTGCGATCTGGGTGTAGAACATTCGGATTGCCTTGGTTGGGCTTAGGCCGAGGCGATGCAATATCTCCTCAGCCTGTTGCTTGATCTCGGGCTGGATCCGACAGTGGACCACTGCGGTCCTCATGGGGTCAACGTGTTCCGTATGCAACACGAAATCGAGAGGCGTGTTTTAACTCGCAGTGTCTTGAGCCGCCAGGCCGAGTCTCCGAGCGCTCGGCGGTATTGGCTTCTGCGGGTGCTGTGAAACCTCAGCTTGTCCCCTCGCAGCCCGTCTACGCCGAGGCTACGGACGGACAGGCAGGGCTGCCTTGGGGAGGGCTGCAGCAGGCTTCCGCAGTCCATGGCGGCTGGGCCTCATTCACCACGATAGCAATTTCCCGCCAAATGTAGGAATATCTGTTAACTGCAAATTCAAGACTTTTCATCGGGTGGAGACGGGAGGAAAGTGGCGATATGAAGTTGGCGCGACTGGGTGATGGGGCGGAGATTTTTCACACCTTGCAGGGGGAAGGTGCGGGAGTGGGGATGCCGGCGGTTTTCGTGAGGCTTTCTTTGTGCAATCTGCACTGTGTTTGGTGCGATACGGATCATACTTGGAATTTTTCAGGCACACCTTGGAAGCATGAGAAGGATACGGTGCCGGGGTATGAGAAGGTCCGCAAGGAGGATGCGATTATCGAGATGAGCGTTGCGGAGGTTGCGGCGGAGGTGCGCGAATTCGGTTGTCGGCGGGTGGTGCTTACGGGGGGGGAGCCGCTTCTGCATGAGAAAGAATTAGTGGGACTGATGGCAGAGCTGCGGGGGGATGGTGGGGAATGGTTTTTCGAGATCGAGACGAATGGGACGCGGATGCCGGGACCGGAGACGGTTGCGGCGATGGATCAGTTCAATGTTTCGCCGAAGCTGCGCAATAGCGGGGTTGGGGTGGGTTTGCGGAAGAAGCCGGAGGTTGTGCGCGGGTTAGCGGAAACGGGGAAGGCATGGTTTAAATTTGTGGTCGAGAAGGAATCGGATTTGCAGGAGATTCTGGAGGTGATGGAGGAGTCCGAGATTCCTAAAGAGCGAGTGATTCTGATGCCGGAGGGGCGGAATGTGGATGAGATCGACGAGGTCGCGCCTTGGCTGGCCGAAAAATGCAGGGATCTTGGGATGCGGTTTTCCGACCGTCTGCATGTGAGGCTGTGGGGAGACAGGCGGGGAGTTTGAAATTTTAGCGGAAGTTCCCCTTCAAATCGAAGCCGTCCGACTCGCCTTGCGCCACAAGAGCGAACTTTCCGACTTCATCACCCGCCTTAACCAAACAACCGTTCCGGAGGAGGCACCAGCACCCGATCCATCCTACCCCTTCACCCAAGGGCCGAGCGTCGGTTCCATTGCCGCCCTCGCTGCAATCGCCGAACAAATCGCCATCACCAAAGCCCTCGGCTCCGACCGCGCCGGGCTTCTCGCCCTCTGGCAAGTCATCGCCCGCGCCCTTGAGCGAGGATCGCGCCTCAGCGCCGAAAATGGGGTCAGCTCGGAAAATGAAGAAAATGGGGTCAAAGAAAATGGGGTCAGGGTGCAAATCTTGACAAAATGCCTGTCAAATCTCCGTTTTCCAAGCATCACCTAGAAAAGCCTGCATTTTGGAAGGCAGCTTGTGAGAAAATGGGGTCAGGGTGCAAATCTTGACAAAATGCCTGTCAAATCTCTGTTTTCCAAGCATCACCGATAAAAGCCTGCATTTTGGAAGGCAGCTTGGCCTTCGTTTTCCCCCTATTGAACCGGCGAAGTTGTTGGCTCACGTTCGCTGCGCTGCGCATCGATAGCTTTGCGGCGATCCAATCCTGTGACACCGTAGTCCGCTCCTTCATCAGCTTTCCCGCAAGCTCGCGCAGTTTTCCGGCGAACTTCTGACTACCCCAATACCAACCGCGCCGCAAATGGCTGCACCGGGCATCCTCATCCTTTGAGATCACCGGCATCCCGCACTTCTTGATCTCCTCCTCCACTGCGCGGCGATCCAGGCGCTTCACCATCCGCCGCCGGCCAGCCACCGTGTCCGGCAGATCGAAGCGTTTCAGTCCCTCCTCGGCGGCCAACCATTTCGGGCGCTTCCCGGGTGGCAAGGAAAAACCGGTGGTCGTCGTCGTCATGGAAAATCGTCTCCCGCCAGTTGCCGCGCGCCATCACGCGTGGCCGTCCGAAGCCTTGCGCGAAGGCGGGTGGTAATAGGCACCGGGGAATTCAATACGGAGACTTCTTGGCATGAACGGAGCGTTGGGGAGCGGGGATTTCTGTCAAGATTTGCACCCTGACCCCATTTTTCTGTCAAGATTTGCACCCTGACCCCATTTTTCCCATTTTCCCATTTTGCTGACTCCATTTCATTTCCTCGCGGCGGATTGTTTGAGGAAAATGCGTTTTGACGGATGGTTAAATGGAGTCGTGTTCAAAATGGTTTGCTTTGCAATTTGAAAATCACTTCGCCGGGGTGAGGGTGAATTCCTTGATGGTGACGCCACGGCTGCCTTCGGCGATTTCGAAGTTGAGGGTATTGGATCCAGTCTTGAGGGTGACCGGGATCGGCTCGGTGGTTTGCCAGAGGCCGATGGTGTAGGGCATGGGTTGTTCAACGGGCTGCCCGTCATTCACTTTGAACAGGAAGCTCTGGCCGGTCTGGGCCGTGGCGACCTTGGTGGTCAGCAGGTAATTGCCTGCCCTGGATGCTTTGACCTTATACTCGGTTTTGAAGCCACCGAAGGCGTGGATCTGCATGCCGCCCGTAACCGAGTGCATCGAGGCTGATTTACCGGTGAAACTTTCGTGGGCGACCGCCGGGATGGTGAATACACCGTCTTGTTCCTGGATTTTTCGATCGGCTTTGGCGGCCGCCTCCGACTGAAGTTTCTGCTCCTTCTCATTGGCCTCGGCGAGTTCTTCGCCGAGCGCTCCGAGCTCGGGGGCGTTTGCGGCGAGAGTGCGGGACTGGTAAAGGGCGACACGGCTCCAAAACCCACCATCGACCTTGCGGCGTTCGCTGTAAGCCGGTTCACCGAGAATGTAGCTGACCATTTTAGCGCGCACGATTTTGAAGTAGTCCTTCGCGTGGGCGCGGGCCTGGGTTTCGAGCAGGAACTCGGATCCGGTGAGAGGCATGTCGTCCTTGTCCCACCAGCTGTGCGGGAAACCGGCACCGAGGTTGACCACCCAGCCTTTCGGAGTCCAATGGCTGAGGGCTGCGTGGGCTTTTTGAGTGACGCCCCAGGTCGGGATGCCGAAGGCGCGCAGGATGAAGCGGCCATAGAACGCGCGGCGACCGCAGATTCCGCCATTGCGGATGATGTTCTGGTGCTGGTGATTTTCCGGATCGTCATACTGCACATTCTGCGAACCATAGGGAACCTCGCTCTTGACGCTGGAGACATAACGCCAGCCGTAGTCCGCGCCATAAATGTGGTCAGGGCGATAGGTGCGGAGCATTTCACGACCCCAGGCGAGGATTTCATCAGGGTCTTGACTGTTCACGACAAAGCGCATCTCCCAAGCGGTGAGACTTTTGAAGGCGGGATCCAGTTCACCGTCCATGAAGGCTTTCTCGTAGTGTAGATAACGTTTCACAGGGTGGACGTAAGTGGATTGGTCTTTGACGTTGGGGCTGTTGTTCTGGGTGACCGGGTTGGCATGCTCGAGGCTGGTGGCTAGGGCGAGGCGGCGAAACACCCCGTCCTTCGCCTGCGGGCTGATCTTCTGGATGACGGAAAAAATCTTCATCGCCTCGCCGAATTTTCCGAAGCGGGCACCACCGGCCTCCATCATCTCCTTCATCAAGACCTCATCGGCGAGCAGTTGCTCGACCACTGCGGCGTTTTCAGAGCTTTGCTCGGCGAAATCGGCGAGTCCATCCGGGGTGGCCGCAGTGAGCACATAGGCCTTGGCGAGTTTCCCGTCGAGGGTGTCGCTGTCGAGGAAGGATCTCATTGACCCCATCAGGCTATTGGCGACCGCGACCTCGTCGGCTTGGGCCTTAGTCAGTTCGGCTTGGGCCTTTTCGTGGGCTTTAGTGAGGGATGACTCGTCGGCCTTGGCTTTTTCATAGATCGCGGTGCGTTCCTTGAGGGCGGCCTCGCCCTCGGCGAGGTTTTTCTCGGCATCGACGAGCTGACTTTCGGCGGCTTTCTTATCCGCAGAGGTCTTGGCGTTTTTCAGAGCCGCCTGAGCCGCTGCGATTCCATTGTTCGCGCCGCCGATCCACTTGCCCTTGGCGTGGTCGATTAATCCCTTGGCGGCGGCGATCTGGCCGAGACCCTTCTGCGCGGTATCCGCCTTGGCCAATGCTTCGGCGAGCGCTTTCGTCGCGCTTTCAAGATCTGCCACGGCATTGCCTCCGACCTTGGGCAGTGCGCGGGATATTTCCTCTTTGAGTGATTTCAAATTGGAATTGAACTCGGACTTATGTCTCTTGCCGTTGTAACGTCTTTCTTTCTCGGGAGGCCAAACATCCGGAAGGTCCTTGAGACTCATAACGGGTGTCGAAGTTGATACTGATGTTAACACCCCATTGGTGCCGTGCTCCTTAAGGTAGGCCTTGAGGTAGGCAATATCCGCAGCGGACAGCTTGTCCTGTTCGAAATGCATGCTCTTGCCGTTGGACAGGGCCACAGTGACCACTGCGATCCTGGGATCGTAGGACTTGAGTTCGCCTTCGAATGTCTTGGCTCCGTCAGCGCTGGTCCATGTCCTGGCATGGGCTCCGGTCAATAGAAGGCTCGTCAGGGCAGCCAGGAGCAAGCCGTTGGAGAGGAGATGCTTGAGTGATTGTATTCTCATGGTTTTGCAGAAGTCGGTTACGGATTAGGGATCAGGTTTATTTCACTTAATTTCGGGTGAAAACAAACCACGCCGAGGTCCAGCCGGGTTTGATCTTCGTGTTGAATCCGCACTCTTATGAAACTGCTCACTTGGTTGCGGTTTCATCCATGTCTTACCCCGGCCACGGCCGGGAAGGGGGGGGCTGGCTGCTAGGAATTTGCTTTTTGCGGGAGGCTCCTGAACAGACGTTGGGAAAAATGGGGTCAGGAAAAATGGGGTCAGGGTGCAAATCTTGACAAAACGCCTGTCAAATCTCCGTTTTCCAATCATCACCTAGAAAAGCCTGCATTTTGGAAGGTAGCTTGGCCTTCGTTTTCCCCCGATTGAACCGGCGGAGTTGTTGGCTCACGTTAGCTGCGCTGCGCATCGATAGCTTTGCGGCGATCCAATCCTGTGACTCCGTCGTCCGCTTCCAAAGCAGCTCGGCCAGAGCGAGCTTCCGGGAATCGGATCCCTTCAATGCAGGAAGATCCTTGGCCATGAGGCCTGCCACTTTGAGACCATCAGTCCACCATCGCCCCTTCAGCCCCACATACGTTGAGGCCAGCTATCAGCAGCCGCTCCTGAAGCTGGTTGCGTCCGCCGGCCTCGACCGAGCGATCATCGAGTTCAAGCAAGTAGTCTAAGCATTCGCTTGACCCGATCTGGTCAGCGTAGCTGCAAGCGATACAGGCAAAGAGAAGCTCCAAGTCGCGGGGAGGCTTCAGGGAGCAGCCTTCAAGCAAATCGGCGAGTGGCTTCGCGGCGTCGTCGCCGTCGTCGTCACCATTCATTCGCTCGGGCTGGAGCGCGTGGCCGGTCGCGAGTTTCAGAAAGACGTAGTCGAGCGCATCTTTAAGACGGGCAGGCTCCCAGCTATCCACCTGCGCCCGCCAGCGCGCCTCGACCGGGTGGAGGCGCTTTTCGCGAAGGTGTGCGAGGAGGGCGCAAGCACCCTGGTAGATTTGGACTCCGAGCCAATAGAGTCCCTGCATGAGGATCACCAGCACCTGGGCGAGAAAGAGTAGCAAGTAGGCGGCGATCTGAAACAGGCCGACAATGAGGTGTAGGTAGATCGCGTTCTTTCCCCGCACCTGAACGCCCCCAATCTTCGCACTGGAGTAGCGCGGCTTGAACCAGTTGACCGTGCCTATCTCCGTTTTACTGGATACCGAGACCCCACTCTTCGAAAGATTCAGCTTGGTCGGTCCGTCGCCGTAACGTCCCCGCAGGATGAAGCGACCGTTCTGGAAGGCCGCCTGTGTGTCCTTAGCGATCCGCGTCGAGACCCGCGTCCCGTGCGCCGTGTTGGCCGTCATGTTAATGCCCGCCGCCCGCGTCTGCGCCCGCAACGCCACCCCGCCGGTTCGACTCGCCCGCAGATAGCGGCCGCGGTATTCGACCCGCTTCAGGCGTCCGTCTCGGTTCTTTTTTAGCATGTGCAGTTCAGTCTGCCTCGCTCGACCAAACGTGCGAGGGAATTCAGTTGGTGAAGCTTCGCTCGTTTCCGGTTAAAAGGTTGAGTTACTGCTAGGAATTTGCTTGTGGTGGGAGGCTCGTGAAACAGCCGTTGGGGGGAGTCTTCGTTGGAAAATGGGGTCAGGGTGCAAATCTTGACAAAAGGCCTGTCAAATCTCCGTTTGCCAAGCACCACCGACAAAAGCCTGCATTTCGAAAGACAGCTTGGCCACGAGGCCTGCCGCTTTGAGACCATCAGCCAGCCATCGCTCCGCCTGTTCCTTGCTGTGCGCCGTCACCTGCGGGGCTTTCCGGTAGGCCCGCGACTTCCTCTTCCGCTCCTTCATCAGCTTTCCCGCAAGCTCGCGCAGTTTTCCGGCGCACTCCTGACTACCCCAATACCAACCGCGCCGCAAATGGCTGCACCGGGCATCCACATCCTTTGCGATCACCGGCATCCCGCACTTCTTGATCTCCTCCTCCACTGCGCGGCGATCCAGGCGCTCCACCATCCGCCGCCGGCCAGCCGCCGTGTCCGGCAGATCGAAGCGTTTCAGTCCCTCCTCCGCGGCCAACCATTTCGGGCGCTTCCCGGGTGGCAAGGAAAAACCGGCGGTCGTCGTCGTTATGGAAAATCGTCTCCCGCCGGTTGCCGCGCGCCATCACGCGTGGCCGTCCGAAGCCTTGCGCGAAGGCGGGTGGTAATAGGCACCGGGGAATTCAATGCGGAGACTCCTTGGCATGAACGGAGCGTAGGGGAGCGGGGATTTCTGTCAAGTTTTGCACCCTGACCCCCATTTCCAATCCGTCGCTGGAGGGCGGTTTGCTGCTGTTGGAGCTGTTCTTGTTGAGGCGTTTCTCCAACTCCGTAATGCGGGCTTCGAGCTTGGCGATGAGTTCGCAGATCGCATCGATACCCCCTTGATCCAAGGCGGCTTGGATGACGGGGCGCAGGGCTTTGGCTCGATCGGTCAACACGATAATAACGCCGGCAGCGTGAGAAATTGTTTAAGATTTCTTGAATACCTGAATAGTTACAAGAATCTTACGCTCCAACTGGAGTGATGCCGACCGAAAAAGGCGGTATTTTTACATGTCCGCCATTTGACTTGAATTGGAGGGAAGTGGGCGACAAACCACTACGGAAATCATTGGAGGAGCCGTGCCTCTTACTGACGTGAAGAACTGAAACCCTGGCCGAAAGATGCAATTCAAGGGGCGGGTTTGGACTGGTTGGGACAGTGCATGATTCGGGAGGAGGCGGGTGTTGGGGTGTTCGGAGAATGTCCGTGATCTACCTGCGGAGGCTCTCACGGCAAGAAGCCGTTCCAACTTTGGCATTGAAACCGGATGGCACACTCACTGCGGTTGGCTGGAACCTTCCCCTGGCATCGTTCTCAGGATTCTGTGCCGCAATCCGAAAGCTCGATAGTGGAGGGTATCCCCACGTTTGCAGCCAGCGCGAAGTTTGCCAATGCGACCAGAGACGGTTATTTCGTAATTGGCACGGGGCCGACCGTGCCTTTATCAACAAATTTCGCTTTTGCCAAAACCTGACGTCGGTCGTCCTTGTTCCTCGCAATGTTGCCAACCCATTTGACGATTCCGCGCCCAAATATGCTGCTTTGCCAACGGATGCAGGAGACAGCCGGATCGAACCATTCGAAGGTAGGGTCATCATCGCAAATGAGTGAGATGTCGCGCGGAGCGAAAATTCCCCGCTGGGCGAGATAGTGTTGGGCTGCGATCAATTCGTTGGGTCTGTCGAGGATGATGGCTGTCGGCGGACTCAGCGCAAAAAGGGAATCAAGCCGCTTCCGAAGTCCCTGCGGGCTCTGTTCCCAGTCCGGCAGGTTATAAGGGCCGGTCTTGATCCCGTTAGCCTCCATTTCCTCAAGGGATTCACGAACGAGACGTGAGGGCACCGGCAGGCGGTTGTGATGGGGTTGCAAAAGGACGATGCGCCGGTGCCCCAGTTCCACCAGCCGTCGGATTGCGGCGCGGAAGGCGGGCACCTTGTCCAATCCCGTCGCCGCGAGCTGCAATCTCCGGAAACGTCCGAACAAGGCGAAAACCGGCAATGAATGGCTTACGAACCATTCGAGAACCTCTTCGGGCGCCGAAAAGACGACCCATGCGTCGGTTTCGGTATGTTCCACCATCTGTGCGATCCGGCTCACCTTCATCCCCAGCTCCACCAGACTCTTCGTCGCGACATTCACGTCATGCCCCTCCTGCTTCAACTGTCTATGAATTTCCACCACATAGTCCAGCTGGACATCGGCGCGTTCATAGGGGAGGAGGGTGATACGGAATGACGGTCGTTCCGCGTGGTCTTGCAATACGATCTGGCTTGGGCGCCCATGACCTTGCTGGTTGAGAAATCCCTCCCGCGCGAGTTGTTCGAGGGCGGCCGTGACCGTGTTGCTGCTCACTCCATGGGTGGCTGCCAAGCGCTTGATCCCAGGCATCGTTTCGGCGACGTCACCGCTCAATATTGCGGCTCGCAGATAGGCGACAAACTGGTCACTCACAGTCAGTGATTTGAAGGGTTCCACACGGAGACTATCCCTTTTTGAGATACAGTTGTCAAGAGGTTTCCTTTGGATGTAAAACTGGTATGCAATGATTCGTGCGCATCGGGCCCCGGCATAAAAAGCGGCTCGCAAGCTTCGTTTGGGAAACTGTCACTTTCCGGGAGATAGTCTGCGGGGGGGTTTCCTTTGGACAGGGTTTTCAAGAAGGGGTAGAGATATATTATGTCAATACAACCTTGGCAATAATCATGACAGCTAAGCTCAAGTCGAACATCACTGAACCCCAGCCCGCAGGCTTCGCACTCGTGGTCACCTTGTCCCTTATGGTTCTGCTTACGATCATCGGGCTCGGTCTTCTTAGCCTTTCGGCAATCACCCTGCGCAGCGGTTCGCAGAATCAGGCCCGGATGGAAGCGCAGGGGAACGCGCGCCTTGCTCTCCAGATTGCCATTGGGGAGCTTCAGAAAGAACTCGGCCCGGATCAGAGGATCTCCGCCAATGGCTCCATCATCGCTTCCTCCGGTGTAGTCCACCCGCATCTGACAGGTGTTTGGGACTCGTGGATTGCCGGGCCGCTGGGGGATGCCCCTGTGGGAAATGATTATCCCGGTGCGGAAAGCCATCATCGGACCCTCGGTGCACAGCCCGCCGGATCCATGCGCCCGGAGTATGATAAGAAGGATAGGCATTTCCGTGCTTGGCTGGCTTCCCTGAACCCCGGTGAAGCCGCCGATCCCAACACTCCCGTCGCCCTTGCCCTAGAAGGGGAACCCATGCCGACCGAAGGGGGAACCGCAGTCCGGCTCGTGGGAAAGGGTTCGCTCGGAAAAGACGCCCCCGACACTGATTTCGTCAGTGCCCGTCTCATCGATGTCAGCGGCTCTTCCACCGTCAGCAGCTTCCGCGGCCGCTACGCTTGGTGGGTGGGCGATGAAAGCCAAAAGGCGCGCGTCATGGACGATTCCTACCAAGGCGCAACCCTCGCTTCCGCCGATAAGATCTTCCGCTCGCAGGCACCTGCATCCACCGGCACCACCACCATTCCCGGCCTCACCGCCCTCAATCCTGCACAGCAGCTGAGGCTCAATGGCCTGCCAACTCTCAACACCCTCGATCTCGTTCCCGGTGTCCAGGAGGTCAACGACGGTGGCACTTTCCGCGCGTCCCAGAAAAGCTTCCACTCCGTCAGCCCCTATTCCCGCTCCGTCCTGGCTGATGTCCGCGAGGGTGGTCTGAAACGTGATCTCAGCACCCTTTTGGAGCGCCCCATACCCAATCCCAGTAATCCAGATGTGGCGGCAAGAGAGCAATCCGATGAGTTCATGCTCTACAAGTTCAACGTCAAGGATGCTTGGGCAAATGATCCCGTTAAATATCCGACCTTGCCAAACACCCCACAGGAATGTGTCCCGATCCAGGATCTCGCCGCATATTATCAGTTGTATGACCAAAGTCGTAAGGCCGGGATTCAATACACTTCTACTGCGCTTCCCAATAGCATTCAACTAACCAATCCTGACTACGGCACGCCTGCGGATTACATCACGAAGTTTCAACAGGAATACACCACGCTCTATCGCAATCCGGTGCCCGTCAAAATCCAGTTCCTGCTTTCCATTTATGCGGAACCCATCACTGCGGCGGATCGTGCCGCAGTGTGGACCAGCTATACAGTGAATCGTCACATCCCACCTACGGACACCCACAAGCTGCGTTATGCGGTTACTCCTGCTGTAACAATGTGGAATCCCTACAATGTGCCCATTGTAATGGAGAGTGGTGCCGCCCGCACCCAGCAACTCGTTGTGAAAGCGCCGCCTCTCTACTTCGCTATACGCAAGATACGAGCTGATGGCACCAGCTTTCAGGATGGCACCATTACACTGAATGGAATGGTAACGGGGGTGGGGAACCGATCCGAGTTGATCAAGCTGAATATTCCTGGAGTGAATGCCCCAAATAACTCGCCTATCGTTTTCCAGCCCGGCGAAGTTCGGGTGTTTTCCGCTGCCACAAGCAGCCCCTATTTCCTTGCTCAGTCACAGATGCATCATGCCGCCCAGAACATGACCCAGGGGAAAAACTTGGTGGATGCCGTACCTGGCTGGAATCCTAACGGGATACTGACTCTAAGGCAATCCTGTGACGGATATGGGATCGGTGCCGAACATAATAAATATGTTCCTTATACAGCAGCAGCGCCAGGCAGCGCCACACCCACCGTGAACCTCTTGTATGAGCCTACTGCAACGGGCACACGGGAACGTTGGTCATACACGATGAATGCGAATAGCTCGGACGCGTTTGAGTTCACTGCCTTGACCGAAACGCCAACGTTTCCAGCTGCTTGGCCTGCCAGTGAAGGAACTTCTCCTGACGGTGCTGCATTCTGTTTTTACATGGCTCAACGCTATTTTTCCGCAGGAGGAAGTGGTGCTAGTCAGGGCTTCGGATATCTCAATTTGCGCCACATGAGTCTCGTCTCGCGCTTCGGCGGCGGATCAGGCAATGTCGGCGGCGCCGCGCGACAGGCCAATATCGCTAAGTTACCGAGAGCTTTCAACGAGCAGATCATCAAGCAGGGGGCATCCACAATCAACTTGGGCACCGCATTGGAGCCTGTAACAGCCAATACCATCACTGGTGCCTCAGGCGCAGGAGAAACCGTGCCGTTCCTGCAACTTGCCCTCATGGCTGGCTGTGAAACGAGCGAACTCTCCAACGGGGGAATCGCCGCAGGTCGGAAATTCCCGAGCCGTCCCTTCCTCCACTCCAGCCCGATCCAACCAACGGTGATCGATAAGGTTGACGGCACAGCCCCCTACAATCACGGCTGGAACTGGTGGATCGATGAGATGAACTCCGTGCTCGAATCCATGGTGCAAGAGTCCCAGAGCGGTAATGGTTTCTATGGCGGTGGATATTCCACGGAATCCGGTGCCACCCACGTCGTCCAACAGGAAATCCCTGTCACTCCTCCGATCTCCATCGCCTCGCTCAGCCATGCTCGCCTCGGCGGCTTCACTCTCGCCGATGAAGTCCCTGTCGCACACGGCTTCACGGGGCAACAAATGGAGAATCTCGATGGAAATCAAAGCAATCTCGATGATCCCACGGGCAACCTTGGCTTTCAGCGCGTCACAGCGACCGGCCAAGGAGGAATTTTCCCTCACGCACTCCAGGCTATAGGCAACTCCTATGCCAATCCGAATCTTGACGCAGGTGCTGCTTTCAACCCCGCATGGAAACGTCAATGCGATCAGGATGACGGCGAGCGCGACGTAGTCTTCGCCGACCATTCCTACCTCGCCAACAAAGCCCTCTGGGATGATTACTTTTTCTCCTCCATCACTCCACAGCTCAGCACCGTCGAAATTTTTGGTGGCTCCCCCCGCGATGCGAAACAGGTTGCCTCGGACTTCTTTTTCAACGGCGGCAACCTGCCAAACCGGCGAATAGCTCCCTTTCTGGGAGGCATGACCAGCTCCAAGTTGGACACGCTCTTCGCCGCCAAGGACACCTACACCGGCGGACTTGCCGATAAGATCGGCGCTCACTTGATGGTCGAGGGTGGTTTCAACATCAACTCCACGTCCGTGGGGGCATGGAAGGTTTTCTTCTCCAGCTTGAAAGGCAAACCCATCGCCTACCTGGACGGCGGCAAGGTTCCCCAAGAAGCCGCCACGGGCAACACCGTGCCGGTCGGCATGAGCGCGCTACCAAACGGCCTTCCTGCATCCACGGCGGATACAGAGCTAGCGCGCGATCCAGCCCAGTGGAAAGGCATGCGTGTCATCTCTGAAGTCGAGATCGACGCACTCGCCCAGGCCGTGGTTCGCGAAGTGAAAAGACGCGGCCCCTTCCTTTCACTTTCCGAATTCGTCAACCGCAGGCTCGATTCCAGTAATACCGATGGCACCGCTCTCAAAGGAGCTCTCCAGGCCGCTCTCGACTACGATGGCTCTGACAGCGAAGGCCCGGAGGTCACCATTAACAAAAACTTCCGCGCCGATGACCGTAAGCTCGATAGCGAGGTGAGCGGCATCACTTTCGCATTCAACGATGCAGCCAAAGGCCCAGCCGCCTACGGCAGCTCGGCCTACGTGGATCAAGCCGATGTACTCCGTCAATTCGCGGAGCAACTCACCCCGCGCGGCGATACCTTCGTGATCCGCACCTACGGCGACGCGCTTGATGCCAATGGCAATGTCGTCGCCCGCGCCTGGTGCGAGGCCGTCGTTCAGCGCACTCCGGATTATCTGGATAACGCGGACGAAAGCTTCACAAAAGCCGCTGCCCTGAGTTCGGCGGCGAACAGGCTGTTTGGTCGTAAAATCCAAATTGTTTCTTTCCGCTGGCTCAATTCCTCGGAAGTTTGATATCCTTTCCCTCTTATGAAATTCCCTTTCCTGTCGCTTGCACTGCTCACCATCGGTATCGGCTCACCCGTCATCGCCCAGGAAGCGCCACAGGTCACCCTGCGTTTCCTCTCCTTTCCCAAAAACGCGAGCCCCCAACCTGTCCAACTCCTTCTCGGGGAGGGCAAAACCATCGAGGTGAAAACCCCTACCAACGCGCTATCCCAACCCTACAAGGTCAAGCGCCTGGCCACTTGGTCTGTTGGGAAATTGGAGCCTGCGGAAAGTGCTGATGATAAGCCGTCTTTCAAATCCTATGGTTCGGCTCCGTCCCGCGCATCCGCGGATCAGATTATCCTCCTCATCCGCAGTGGCAAGGAGAACAAAGATGGCATGCAAGTCATCCCCATCGATAACAACACCAGCAACTTCGGCGGCGGAAAATTCTTCTTCATGAACGCTTCCAAGGTGGACATTGCCGGTATGCTCGGAGGAACAAAATTCACCCTGAAGCCTGGCAAGCAAATCATTATCGAGCCCAAGGAACTCAACAAGCGTGAGGGTGGGGGAGCGGACGGCTTTTTCACCGAGTTCTTCTTCCGTAAAAAGGAAGAAGCCCGTCCCTTCTTCTCCAGCACATGGCCCGCCAACGAAAAAGCCCGCAGCATGATCTTTTTCTATCACGACACCCACAACGATCGCCTGCGCATGCACACGATCCGTGATTACATTCCGTGAGGATTTTCCCTGCCATCCAATCAGCAATCGTCAATCCATCCGTTAGGATGCTGCCACTAAGCCGAATCACGCCGGCCACCCACCCATGATCCCTCTGATCCGCTCGCTCATATTTTTCTCGCTCTGGTCTGTTAGTCTCGCCTCAGCAGCCGAGCGTCCTCCCAATTTCATCTTCATCCTCAGCGATGACATCACCCAAGGCGATCTCGGCTGCTACGGGCAAGACCTGATCAAAACCCCGCGCCTCGACCAAATGGCGACCGAGGGCACGCGCCACATGCAGGCTTACTGCGGCACCACCGTCTGTGCCCCCAGCCGCGCCTCGTTTTTCACCGGGCTTCACAGTGGTCACTCCCCGATCCGGGGAAACTGGGAAGTTGCACCGGAGGGACAACTGCCTCTACCCGCAGAAACGGTCACCATCGCGGAAGTTGCCAAATCCGTCAACTACGCCACCGCCACCTTCGGCAAATGGGGCATGGGTTTTTTTGATGGCACCGGCGCTCCGCAGAAACAGGGCGTCGATCACTTCTTCGGCTACAACTGCCAACGCCTCGCCCATTCCTACTTCCCCACCTATCTCCACGAAAATGACCAGCCCTTCCTCCTGCCGGGTAACGATGGGCTTGGGGTAGGGGAGACCTATGCTCAAGAACTCATCCAGAACGACATGATTCGCTGGCTCAAGGGAAACGCCGAGAAGCCGTTCTTCATGTTCTACGCCATCACCCTGCCGCACGCGCGACACGAAATCGATGACTACGGCCTCTACAAGGACAAGCCGTGGAGCGAGAGGGAGAAATCCTACGCCGCCCAGGTCACCCGCATCGACTCCGATGTCGGCGAACTGCTGGACACCCTCCGCGAGCTCGGCATCGACAAGAACACCCTGGTGATCTTCACCGGCGACAACGGTTCCTCGTTTTCGCCCGATTCGGAAATCGGCAAGCGCTTCAACCAGGCATCGAACGGATTGCGCGGCTACAAGCGAGGCATGTATGAAGGAGCGCTGCGCCAAGCCTCCATCGCCTGGTGGCCGGGCACCGTGCCGGCCGGCCGCGTCGATGACCAACCATGGGCCGTCTGGGATTTGATGCCGACTTTCGTTGAAATTTCCGATGCAAAAGCCCCGCAGGGATATGAAACCGATGGACTCTCGCTGCTCGACTACCTCAAGGGAGGCAAGGCACCGGAGCGGGACTCCTTTTATTGGGAGCTCCACGAATCCGGCCGCCCCATCCAAGCCGCACGCTTCGGCGACTGGAAAGCCGTCCGCAACGGAACCGACAAGCCCATCGAAATCTACGATCTCGCCACCGATGCCGCCGAATCCAAAGATCTCGCCGAGTCCCGCCCAGAACTCGTGGAGCGTGCCGAGAAAATCTTCACCGAATCACACCGCCCCGATCCCCATTGGCCTCTCGATCGCCTCTCCAAGGAGCTGAACGAAAGCAGAGCCGCGGCATGGAAAGTCAAAAACGAACGCGATAAAAACAAGTGGGTGCCGGAAAACGCCAAGCCGCTTTCCCGTTAGTAATGGATCCTAGGTGGTGCTCATAGAGCAGAGACACTTCTCCCAAATCAAAAAATCAACAACTTGTCCGTCGTAGCTTTCTCGGCCTTCTTAGCTTTAGCGAAGCAGGTAACGAAGTCGGATCGTCACTCATCAATCGTCAATCAAGTGGCTTCAACACTGGCGAGACCTCCCACCCGCCCCCAGCCTCCAGCCTCCAGCCTCCAGCCTCCTGCCTCCTGCCTCCTGCCTCCTGTAAAATCTCTTCATTCTTAAGATTTCTGAACAGAAGGTATCGGAAGCCGCTTTTGAGTCGATTTTCTAAGCTCAAGAGGAAGATGGTTAACCACGAATTGCACGGAAGACATGGATGGGAGGGAGTTATGAAAAACTCTGCTCTCACCCACAGGATGATTGCCTCAAGTCTTGCAACTCATTCATTATCTGCGTCTATCTGGGTTCATCTGCGGTTTTATTTTCTTTTGAAGGCTAGGTCTTCATCTGTGCCCATCCGTGCAATCCGTGGTCAAAATTCTTCCGAATGGCGGTCTTCCTGACCCCTGACCTCCAATGACTTTTGCAGCGCCCGCGCCTCGTAACTAGCAGATATGACTTTTAGGGCGGGCTACGGCTCCCAGAATTCATCGAATCCCTTAGCTCGAAGACCTTGCTTCAATTCAGCGTCATGGGTCCATAGCTTTGCGGCAAGATGCAGCGTCAGCGCGACATACGGTGTGTCCTTCGGGTCTACCTCGTAGGTGAGGCGACTGGCCTCGATCCAAGTGCCGATCACAATCTCCGCCTCGCGAATGAAGGTCAGGCATTCGCACAGTTCATGGAGTGCGGTGAGCACTTCATCTTCGGCCAGGGAGGACATCCGCTGGATCTTTTCCTTATGTTTGTAGAGTTCCACCAGCACAAAGAACGGCGCGTAAAACACTTCCTCAGTCGGCGAATCCAGACGTGCCCGCAAATCGCCGCGTCCGTGGGCTAGCGCACGAAAGGCGATATTGGCATCGACGACAACACGCATGGAAGGCATCAGCGGGCTTCTCCCGGCAGGAACCGACCCTTGTTTTCCGCCCACCACTTGGTTTTCATCCCCTCTGCCATCAACTCGGCATCCTCATCGGTCATGCCGCTGCCAGAAACCGATGCCTCCAATCGGAACGGACGCAACAGCCGTTCGAGCCGTACGGGATCCATCTTATCACGCGGAATGGACACGCGGATTTCCTGATCGGTAGTTTCGATTGTGATCATAGGTCAACACTATCACCCGGCAGCGCACGACGCAATGGTTTGTTCAGAAACCCAGAAGGACATGTTCTGTCTTTTCTGACTGCGCCCTGCCTCCTGCCTCCTGCCCCCTGCCCCCTGCCCCCTGCCCCCTGCCCCCTGCCCTCAGCCCTCAGCCCTCAGCCCTCAGCTTTTACCCCAAAACTGTCACCTTTCGAGAGACACTTGCTCGGCCATGTTTTTCTTTACTCCCTAGGTAAAAGTGCCTTTTTTCTTAATCAAGACCACTTTTGGTCTTCAAGATAACCCGTGAGTGGGACGAAAGGCCACCCAACCAATCCAACCAATCCAATGAAACCAAAACACACATTAAGAAACTTCCTCGCCCTCGCCGGTAGCTCGCTGCTCGCGATTTCCTCCGCCCATGCCGCCACACGTTGGTTCGACGGCGGTACCGTGGACATCGGCACAAACGGCAACGGTGCCAGCACTGGCGGCACTGGCACCTGGAACACCACGATCCTAAACTGGGACGCAGGTGCCTCACCCCACGTCGCATGGAACAATGCCAACGCTGACGATGCGGTCATAGCTGGCAGCGGAACCCTCACCGTCGGCGTACCCGTCACGGTCGGAGCGCTCACGCTCAGCTACACTTCAGGAACCCGCACGATCAGCGGCTCGGAAATCACAATCAACAACGGCATCACTTTCGGCAACCCCGCTGGACTTCAATTCCAGGCAGCAATCAAACTAGGCGGTGATCAGACATGGACTATCGGTGGCACCAACAGCTCAGGAAAATCAATCAGCGGAGGAACGAATCTCAATGGTCATACGCTGACCTGGAGCGGTGGTCTCACCAATAACGGCAGTCCTAACCATTCGGACATCACCGGCAACGGTAGTATTATCAAAAATGGAGCCGGCAACATTTCACTCTCCGGAACGAATACTTACACGGGCAGCACCACCATCAATAGTGGCAACATCAATGCGCAGAGCGCAACGGCACTTGGCAACGCCAACAACCAGCTCACCGTCAACACTGGCGGCACACTGAACATGGGTAGCCAGAGTCTTTCCATCGGCAATCTCACCGGCACCGGCGGTCTGATTACCGGCTCATCCGGCACTCGCACCCTGACCATCGGCAGCGGCGACAACGGCGGCGGCAACTTCCAAGGCGTGATTGAGAACGGCAGCGGAGGCACCACCGCCCTCACCAAGACCGGCAACGCCGCCATCACCCTCTCCGGCACCAACACCTACACCGGTGCGACCTTGTTATCTGCGGGTACTCTGCTGGTGAACGGTGCACTCGGCAACACGGCAGTAACTGCCAACGCGGGCACCTTTGGAGGAACGGGCGCGCTTGCTGGCAACGTCACCATCAACGCAGCGAACTTTGCACCAGGAGCCAGTCCTGGCTCACTGGAAATCGCGGGCAACCTAAGCCTCACCGCCTCCTCCACTGCCCTCATCGAACTTGGCGGCACGGCATTCGACCTGAATGTCACCGAAGAATACGACCGCACCAAGCTGACCGGTGCCGCTTCCATCCTCACCCTTGGCGGAGGGGCTTTAAATGTAAGTGCCCTCGTCTCCCTCGCCGCGAACCAAGCCTTCGGAATCTTCCAGCTCGAAGCTGGCGCGACCCGCACCGGCACTTTCGCAGGCTTGCTAACCGATGGATCTCTGGTCGGCAATTTCGGGGGCCAGGATCTTTTTATCACCTATTCAGGTGACTTCGGCGACAGCGGCACCGTTAGTACTACTGGCGGCAACGATATCGTCCTCTATACGGTCATCCCCGAGCCATCCACCGCGCTGCTCGGTGCCTTCGGCCTCCTCGCCCTGCTCCGCCGCAGGCGCTAGCCGTCAACCCTTCCCAAAACCCCGCCAAGGGCTTCCCTTGGCGGGGTTTTTTGTAGCTGCGTTTCCTAACAGGAAATTGGAGATTGGAGATTGGAGATTGGAGATTGGAGATTCGATATTTGGATGAGATTTGAGACGGATTCCTTGGACTGCTACAGCCTGCTCTGAGCTTTACCCACATCTCCAAATACAGCCTGCGGCTGCTGCGGGAAGGTCGTTTCATGCCGGGGAAGAAGCCCGTATTCCCAACCCTGGAAGGATGTCCCGGTTACGTTCGGGTCGCCCCTACCGGGCATTCGCTTCAACTTAAGGGCAGTTCTACAGAAATTTGTGACCAGAATCCTCTACTCCAACGGAGTTACGTATTTAAGCCCAGGGTTGGCGCAACGTAGTGCGCCTACCCTGGGATCATGCCGGGATTTATCCAACGCCGAAGGTGTTGCGTCCATGCCCGCGTGACCCAAGCGCACGGACACAACCCCGATTGGGGTTGAAATACGCGCTCGGGTTCCCAGGGTAGCCTGTGCTGCGCCAAGGCAACCCTGGGCTCAAATACGTATCCCCGTTGGGGATGAAGAATCTTGCCCTTAAGTTGACGCGAATGCCTACCGGGGCTTTGGATGGGAAACAATCCATTTGAGAGATGTGGGTAAAGCTCAGAGCAGGCTGTAGCAGTCCAGGGTGCTTCGCACTCGGATCGCCGGTATATTAAGTTGTGATCCTCCATCATGAATCAGGACAACCAAAACTGTTACTTTTCCGGAAACACTTGCTCCATCAGATTTTAAATTTCATCCGAGAGAATTGCCGCAGCGTCATTGTAGTCTTGGACCACGCATGACGAGTTGACAGATAAGATCAGCTCATCGCAAAAACTCTAAGCGCCCATTTTTAAACTAACAGCCCATGAAATATAACGATTGTCTCGCCGCGGGACTCAGCGGCATCATGCTTCTTGCGGGGATTGCCCATGCCGCGACGGAGACCAAGATCAGTTTACGCAAGCAAGGCGGCATCGTACCTGAAGTGCTGGTGGATCTCACGCCGGAAGGCGCCAAGCTGGAGGCGGAATACACCGCCATGCTCAACGCGTTGCGTGAGGAGTTGCAGAAGGAAATTCCTACCTTTGATGAAGCGAAAAAGACGGCTCTTGTCGGATTATTCAAGGCCGAGTTGGGTTCCGAAAAGGGACTTGCCGCCTTGGATAAATCACTCCGCATTTCCCGCAACCGCGAAGACAGCTACAACGCGCTGGTGGAAAAGTTGCGTAGCACGCCTAGTTTCATCACGGCTGCCGAGAAGAAACTGCGGGTGGCGCAGGCTTTGCCGGATAGCGATCCCACCAAGGCGAAACTTGTGGAGCAGGGGACAAAGAAGGTTGAGAGCCTGAAAGCCAGCCTGGCGAAATTGCCTAGAGATGTCGATAAAGCCAAGCTGGCGTTCGAGAGCGCCGGTGCCGAACAGGCAAAGCTTTTGAAAGATGCCGAAGCCGCATCTCAAGTCAGTTCGCACGCAAAGGAAGCAACATGGAAAGCGCTCGAAGCCCTCAGTTTGGACGGGCTTCTTGGTAGTGACAAACTCGATGCCAAGCTCGCTAAATTCATCGTTCTCACGGAAGGCAAACCACGCTTCCTCGCACAGTTCGCCCAGGAGGGGCCGGAGAAGAAAAAACTCCTCGACCAGCTCCTTTCCGACACCCCGTTGATGATACAGATGCTCGTCGCCGATGGCCCGACCTGGGGCAAATATGGCAAGGCGATGGAGATCTATCAGGCGATCCAAAAAGCCAGCCCGAAGGCCAACGAAGGTGTGCTCCAGAGAATGGCGGTCGCCACGAGTTTGGCGCACGCCGTGCCTGTGCTTGTCCGTGAAGCCTACTTTATCAAAGGCTCCACGGATGCCATCGATCCCGTGAAACGCTACCTGAGCTACGAAAAAGCCTTTCTCGCAGGCGAGCTCGATGCGGTTTTCAAGGATCTCACCACATGGGATTTGACGATGGTGATCGACAGCGAGGACTCGGACGAATCCTTCGCTTGGTGCCGTGAAATGATGCGCAGCTATCGCCCTGATCTCGTCAAGCTCGCTTTCAATGATCTGCGCTACACTCTGTCCGTCGATACTGAGATCCAATACACCAATACATTTATCGGTGACGACCGTCCTGAACTGATGTTCATGCAGAACGTGCTCGCCAATGGTGGCATCTGCGGACGCCGTGCGTTCTTCGGTCGTTTCGCGCTGCGCTCCTTCGGCATCCCCACCATTGCCCGCCCGGAACCCGGCCACGCAACATTGGCGCAGTGGACGCCGGATGGCTGGCTCACCTATCTCGGTGGAGATTTTGGCAACCGCGCAACCATAGCCCGCTACGGCCCGGATATGCATTTTGTGGCGAGCACCCAAGGCCGCGCGAACCCAACCGAATTCATGAAAGTGAAACGCGCCCAATGGATCGGCGACCTCATGGGGGAGCGGAAGAGATTCGGTTTGCGCGATCCAAAATATCAGCCGGATTTTTGGTATGCCGTTTCCTTGATCGAGCAAGAACACATCGCCAACGGCAAGAAGCCGCACATCAAAAATCCTTACAGAATCCCAAGCCCCACAGTGGAAGTTCCTGCGGCAGAAAGAACCGTAACGGTCGACAGCGCAGGCGTGATCACCATTCCCGCTGTCGCGACCAAAATCCCTGCGGACAATGTGGCATCACCTGCATGGGGAAATCACAACGCCGTCTCTTTTGCGGAAAGCAATCTCGGTGGGATGCAGCTGATCTACTCACGATATGGCGGAACGCAGGATCTTGAATATACCTTCGATGCTACTAAGGCTGGGAAATATGAACTCACCTCGCGGATGGCTAGTTCACGCTGGGACATGAGCCTGCTCATCTCCGCCAACGGAGCTGGACCGGTCACCTTGCCTATCCCGTTCAAGTCAGGCCTGTGGGAAACCAGCGAGCCGGTCGTCATCGAATTGAAAGTCGGATCTAACACCCTGACCTTTGCTCGCCCTGAAGACATACGCAAAGGCATTGCAATCAAGGATTTCACGCTTACACCGGTGAAGTGAATTATTCCACCGGAACGCGGACTTTAGTCCGCGCGTTTCAGTATCTCGAACAAGCATGCGGACTAAAGTCCGCGCTCCAACCATCAATCCCATGAAAACCACCACTCAATCCATCGCCGCCATCCTCGCCATGGCGCTGCTCACCACCCTCAGTCCTGCACAGGAACAGAAAAAGCCGCTCAAGGTCTACATCTTGGCCGGCCAGTCGAACATGACGGGGATGGTTTCAATGAGCACGCTTGAGCACCTCAAGATGTTCCCGAAAACCGCAGAGGAGTTCAAAGATCTGTTCGATCAGGGTGGTAAGCCCGTTGAGCTCGACGACGTTTACGTTTCCCAATGGAAAGGGAAAGACAGCGGAAAGCTTGCGCCCAGGTTCGGTGGTGGAAAAGGGGTGAGGTTCGGCCCGGACTATCCGTTTGGGGTCTATGCGCATAAAGCGCTAAACGAGCCGGTCTTGATCATCAAGACCTCCGAGGGCGGCAAGAGCCTCAACTATCATTTCAGGCCACCGAGTGCCGGAACATGGACGCCGCCACCGGGACATCCCGATCTGATCAAAAAGGCCGACCTTCCGCCGCCGCCAAAACTGCCGATTCCCGAGAAGCTTGATCTGCCGGATGACTACACGCCCGGTAAAGACGTGGAGCTCACAAGAAAACACATGGGACTCGTGGGATTCAAGGGAGCCGCGCTCGGCAAGTTCAATGGCGTGTCGCCCATTTACGTGATGTCCGCTCCGAGGCAGGCATTGAAGGGTGATCCGTTCCAGCAGGGCGACCTGATCCTGGGTGTCGATGGTTCCGGATTGCGGGATGATCCCATCCAGCATTGGCGGGATGCCTTTTATGGATCCTCGTCGATCGATGGTGACTGGATGATCACGGTAACCCTGTGGCGCAAAGGAAAGATCGAGACCTTCGATTTTGACATCTGCGATACCATCGAAGGCGGGCGAGCCAAGCTGCCCGTGCAGATTGAATCGATGAAGCAAGCAGCCCTCGCAAAAGAGAAACTAACAGGTGGTTACTACCGGGACATGATCCTGCATACCAAGACCGTGTTGGCAGATATCAAACAGTATTATCCTGCCTACGATGCGAGCGCTGGATATGAGCTCGCCGGATTCGTCTGGTTCCAAGGCTACAACGACTACGTCGATGGAGGCACCTATCCGAACCGGGACAAGCCGCGCGGTTACGAGCAATACTCTTGGTTGTTAGAGAACTTTATCCGCGACATCAGAAAAGACCTGGACGTCCCGAAACTTCCTTTTGTGATTGGTGTGATGGGTGTGGGTGGCGATCAGGATCCCGCGACCGATCAATTGGGATATTTCCAACAGGCGCAGGCCGCAGTCGCGCAGGAACCTGAGTTTAAGGAAACTGTGGCAAACGTCCGGACCGGCAAATACTGGGACTACGAGTTGGAGGCGCTTGACATCAAATCGCGTGAGATTGGCAGCAAGATGAATGAGCTCAAAGAGCAAGGCCTGGAAGGTGCAGCCCTGAAGACGGCCTATGCCGAATACCGTGCCAAGCACATCACGCCCCAGGAAGAAGAGATTATCAAAAAAGGCATGTCGAACGCCGGCTACCATTACCTAGGATCGGCGAAGATCATGTGCGGACTAGGTAAGGCATTCGCCGAGGCGATGCTTCAACTTCAGAATAAAATGTCGGAGAAATGATTAGAATATTGAGGCAGCTCGGTCAATGGGTTTGATTGACGATTGACGATTGTTGATATGTGATTTTTGAATGAAGAGGAAGAATTTCAACCACGAATGGACACGAAGGGACACGAATGAGAAGGGATCTAGGTTCTGACTGCGCCCAACTTCGACGTTCAATGTTGGGCGTTCGATGTTCGATGTTCGAATTCCCTCTTCTAGCTTTCAAAGTATCATCATCCCATGAAAACAACCCTTCTCTCTCTGTTCGCTGTCTTCTCCGTCGCATCCGCAGCCGAATGGTCTGAGGCCGTGCATCGCATCGACCATCCTGCCACGACGGACGGCTCCACCCAGCCCGCCATGTTTTACGCTCCACCGGCGGGGGAGAAGCCGGTGCCGCTGCTGGTGGGGCTTCACACCTGGAGCAGCGATTACAAGCAAGCCGAGAATGGCAGCGCTTACGCCCGTTGGTGCATCGATCAGGGTTGGGCTTTTATTTATCCCCATTTCCGGGGGCCTAACAATACCCCAGAAGCCATGGGCTCGGATCTTGCCGTGCAGGATGTGGTCGACGCGGTCAACTGGGCGAAGAAGAATACCTCAATCGACACGCAGCGCATTTACCTCATCGGAGTCAGCGGTGGTGGGCACATGTCTTTGCTCATGGCGGGGCGGCATCCGGAGATTTGGGCGGGCGTCTCAGCCTGGTGTGGGATCAGTGACATTTCCGCTTGGCATGCCGATCACACCCCGGATGGAAAACCGGACAAATACGGTGGCATGATGGAAAAGGCGCTTGGGGGCGATCCAAAGCTTTCGAAAACAGCCCTTGAGCAGGCCTTGCACCGCTCTCCCGTTACGTGGTTGAAGGCTGCGAAAGACGTGCCGCTCGACATCAATCACGGCATTCACGATGGTCGCAAGGGCAGCGTGCCATTCCGCCACGGCCTCCGCGCCTTCAATGCGGTGGCAGGGGAGTCAAATGCCATTCCAGAGACCGACATCGCTCGTTTCTACGAGACGATCTCGCCACCCGAGAACGCCCCGGCATTCGAAGCCGATCCACTCTATCAATCCAAGCCGGTTCGGTATCGGAAGGTGGCTGGCAACTCTCGGGTGACCATCTTTGAAGGAAAGCATGAGATGATCTACCTACCCGCGCTGAACTGGCTCGCAGCACAACGCAAGGGGCAGCCTGCCGTTTGGGCCATCGATTCGCCGGTTGCCATCCCGCTAGGTGATGGGACATCAGGAAAGTAAAGCTCATCCTGTCTTACCCAGCTCTTGCGGAAAGCGCCGATATCCGGGGCGATTGGTCGCTACCGGCAGAGTCCGGCTACTTGTAAGCGAAGATGAAAGCTGCGGATAAGAACCGCAGCAGTCCAAAGCCTCCGGCGGCCTGGAAATGCGAACGGACTTTTGAGAAATAGGCTAACTCTATTCTTTATCTGCGTCCACCCGCGGTTAAAATACTCTTTCCGTTCTGCTTGCCATATTTTTCAGGCCATCTTGCAATGAATCGGTCAGGGAACGATGTTCACCTCCAGACGGGCGAAGATCCTGTCCTTGAGAGCCAGGGTGAGCTTGATTTTGACTTCGACTTTATCGACGCCGGGACTGCTTCCGTAGAAGTTGTCGGTCGGAGTGATGATGA
>Ga0335398_10002096_pt1 | contig 32211 bp, 23 predicted proteins | sample BON03_FD_205742 | JGI IMG/M metagenome (GOLD analysis project Ga0335398, IMG submission 205742) | Freshwater microbial communities from Lake Bonney liftoff mats and glacier meltwater in Antarctica - BON-03 (spades assembly) (version 2) | ecosystem: Environmental > Aquatic > Freshwater > Ice >... | reverse complement strand
GCTGCCGAAGGCTTTTGACTGCGGCGAGGATCGCCGCTTTCAATCGGATGGCAGGGCGCACCGCTTGGGTTGCGGTTGAAAGCTCCGATTCTCGGAGCACTCAATAGGCTTCGCCTCACCGCTGCCGCAGGCTTTTGACTACGGCGAGGATCGCCGCTTTCAATCGGATGGCAGGGCGTTCGGCTTGGGTTGCGGTTGAAAGCTTAATCTCCAAGGAAGGTCTGACGACGAACCCTCGCGTCCGGGTCCGCCCGGCGACCTCATACCAAGTGCAGTCGATACCTCCCCACACCCGCTCCGCGCGGAAACTTGCGCGCGAAAATGGCATTGCTGCGCAGGATTTCCACGAGGTGTTTTTTTTGCGAGCTCGACGTGGTTCTCGGGACTCCCCGCTATTCCAACCCATCTTTAACATGCCGGACTCGGATCCCTGTATTTTCAACGGTTTGCAGGCATTAAAAATCCCTTCGGGCACTACATTCTGTTTATTTTGTTAAATTCTCACTCGCTGGAGGCCGCCGGGGTCGAAGGATAGCTCGAGTTTTTTGTAGATCTCCCCGAGTTCTTCTTCCGGGCGGGTCGCTTGGCGGATGTGCAGGGTTTTTCCGTCCCGCTGTTTGGAAGTGGCGGTGATTCGGAGCGGTTGCCCGGGTTTTCGCGCAGGGTTGTCCAGCTTTCATTGATCCCGTGATCCTTGAGTTTGCGTCGTATCACTTGCACTGCCTGGTAGGCAAGATTTGTTCAAGGTGAGCCCTTCGAGGTTTTCCTCGCTGGCAATCCCCGCGTCCATGATGATCAGGGCGCCTTCCGGGGCATGGAGTTTTTTGAGCATTTTCTCCAGGGTGCTGCCTTCGCTGACGTTGCCCTCGAAGACCTGCGAGTGCCGGATAAACCCGCTGGTATCAAGGGCATGGGGGTGAAGTCATCATTGCGAAGCTCACCCAGGGCGCTTTTTTCTCTCAACCAACTGGCGGTCGCACGCTCGCTGCGGGGGGCGCACATTCTGCCGATGATGTTGCCGAGGGGGGACGATGCCTGGCAACTAATCGACCTGTTGGATCGCCGTTTCGATGAATCCCAGGATTTCCTTTCGGCCGTCGCGGGTCGTGGTGGAGGATTCGAAGACGACGGGTTCGCCGGAGCTGAATTCCTTCATCGCTTCGGTGAAGAGGCCGATGTGTTTTTTGACGATCTTGGGTTTGATCTTGTCGGTTTTGGTGAAGATGAGGGCGAAGGGGATTTCGCCATCGATGAGCCAGTTGACGAACTGGAGGTCGAGTTTTTGGGGGGTGTGGCGGGAGTCGATGAGGACGAGGGTCCCGCAGAGGGTTTCGCGTTCGACGAGGTATTCCGAGACGAATTCGTTGAACTGGTCGCGCATTTCCTTGGAGACCTTGGCGTAGCCGTATCCGGGGAGGTCAACGAGGACCCAGTCTTCGTTGATTTTGAAGAAGTTGATTTCGCGGGTGCGGCCGGGGGTTTTGGAGACGCGGGCGAGGCCGTCCTTGTTGGTGAGGAGGTTGATGAGGGAGGATTTGCCAACGTTGGAGCGGCCGATGAAGGCGAATTCCGGAAGCCCGGCGGCCGGGCATTCGGAGAGCTTGACGGCGCTCTTGGTAAACTTGGCGGACTGGATTCTCACGCGCCGAGGATAGAGCCTGGAAGTGGAGATGTCGAAATTTCCAACGATAAGATTTTCCCGTGGTGAAGCCCGCGAAGATTTCAGGGAGTGAGATTCTCAATGATCATGCGGAACATTCGCTGGTTGTCGTCATCGGTGCCCTTGTCATGCCAGACCTTGATGATGGCGATGTTGGGTGAGATTTGCTCTTCGGTGATGATGGCGTCGGCGCTCCAGGGCTGGACTCCTTCCTTGACCCCGATGGTCTCCCAAGCGACGAGGTCGATGGTGGTTTGCACGGTGTAGCGAAGGTCGGGACGTCCGCCATCCGGGAGCTGAAAGCAAAGGGCGCTGTCCGTGGTGGTGGCTACAGCGGTGGGGCGGGGTTCGTGCTGGGCGGGCGAGATTCCTCCGACCGGATCGATGCCCAGGGCATAGGCGAGATAGGTTGTGACACCCGGTCCGGAAACGAGGTGGGAGGGTGCCCGTTGGGGGCCGGTGAGGCCGTAGGCGTCGGCCCAGCCATCGTAGTTGAAATAGGGATCGCGGGCGACGATTTCGATGGTGATGAAGGCGGTGGTGTTTTGGCGGTCGGTGGCGGCGGTGACGGGGATGGCGTAGATTCCGGCGGGAATATCGGAGGTGTGCCAAGAGAGAGTGGCCTTGCCGGTTCCGGGTTCGGTATCGAGGGAAAGCCAGCCCGGGAGTCCGGTGAAGTCGGCGCTCAAGGTGACGGGGCTGCCTTCGAGGTCGACGGCGTGGAGGTCGAGTGAGTAGCTGCTGCCGGTGAGCCAAATCTGGGCGTCGACCGGATCGAAGACGGGCGGGAATCCGGGATCTTCGAGGACTTCGATGAGAAGGGTGCGACGGGCGGTGAGCGGAGGGGATTGGTTATCGGAAACTTCGATTTCGATTTCGAAAGTCTGATCGCCGTGGGTATCCTGCGGGGTCCAGGAAAGATCGCCCGTGGCGGCGTTCAGGGTCATTCCGGCGGGTGGGGCGGAAATGATTTGATAGCTTAGGGTTTGGGTGGGGAGATCGGGATCGGTGCCGATTGCGAGGACGGAATAGGCTTCGCCGATTTCCAGAACCACGGACTCGAAGGAGTCGAGGGAAGGTGGTTTATTGTCGTCGGTGACGGTGACATTGAAGGTCAGGCTGGCGGAGGCGGGTTCGGCGTTGCCATCGGTCGCGGTCACCGTGATGGCGACGATTTGGCCGCCGTGGCTTTCGGTGGTGTTCCAGCGGATGCGCCCACTGAGGGCGTTGATGATGATGCCGGGGTCGCTGGCGCTGATGGTGTAGCGGAGGGCGCTGGCGGGGCCGTCGGGGTCGGTGGCGGAGGCAAAGCGGAGGAGGCTTTGGCCTTCGGTGAGGGTGACATCGGCGATGGCGTTGAGGACGGGAGCTTGGTTGACGAGGGAGACGGTGGTGGTGGCTTCGGCGGAGGACTTGGCGGGTTCGATGTTTCCGGCGGCGTCGCGGGCGATGCTGTAGAAGGAGTAGTCGGTGCCAAAGACTCCCTGGAAGAGAGTGGAGCTTTTGTTCGTTTTTTCCAGCCAAGGGGTGAAGGGTCCGCCGTTTTCAGAAAGGTAGATGTCGTAGGAGGTGATGCTGTTGTCATCGCTGCCGGTCCAATCAACTGAGAAGGATCCGGAGTTGGCGAGGGGGAGCATTTCGACCGAGCTGCTGGGGGCCTGGGTGTCGGCGGGGGCGATGATGGCGTAAGTGAGGGTGTAGCTGCCGGTGGTGTCGTGGTCGAAGAGGTGGAGTTTGTTTTCTCGGATGGGCTGAAGTCCGAAGCCGATGAAGGTGCGGTCGGTGGTCCAGGCGTTGACATCGAGCGGGAGGACGCGGCCGTCGGAGCGCACGACCGAGGTGAGGCGAAAGCCGCCATCGCCGGGATCGGGAACGCGGAGGTAAAGCCAGCCGGATGGGGTGTCGGTGGTGAGGGTGACGGAGAGTTGAAGTGGATTGGGAGCGGGGGCGCTTCCGTTGAGGATGGGGATAACTGGTTCCACCGAGCCGTCGCTGAGGTGGACGGAGTCGGGCAGGTCGGCGAAGTCCGGGACGTCGTTGACGAGGAAATCGGGGAGTCCGTCGTTGAAAGCTCCGGGAGCGGCCACGGCGTGGAGCGTTTCGTGGATGGTGACTTCCCGGATCAGCGAGAGGCGGTCGTCATCGAGGGCATTGAGGTGCTCGAAGCTGGCTTCGTAGTCGGTAAAGAGACCCTGGAGAGAGGATTTCATGAGCCAGCGGCCGACTTTAATTTCGCCGGGTTGGAAATCACCGAAATTTGCGGTGAGGGACGGGCTGAGGGATTGGCCGTTGACCTCGGAAGCGATGATGTCGAAGTCGATGAAGAGTCCTTTTTCGTTATCGATGATGACGGGCTGGGCGGAGGTGATGCGGAGATTGCGGGCGATGCCGGCTCCTTCGTTTTCGATCATGACGCCGAGGGAGAAGGGGATGCTGGGCTCGATGATGTCGGTGTGGGGATCGTCGGAAAAGACATCGCGCTGATGGAAGTATTTCAGGGTGAGGCTTGGGGTGGGGAGGACCGTGATGAGTTGCGCCGCGAGAGGAATTTCAACGAGGAGATCTCCCTGCATGTAGTTGACGGTTCCCTGGACGAAGTATTCGACTTCCTGTTCGGGAGCGGCTTGGGCGGTTGGAATGATGGTCCAGGTCCAGGATTCGGAAGTCCCGGGAGCGACGGAGCCGTTGGCAACGCCGTTGCCGGTGATGCCGAAGAGCGCGGACTGATCGACGCCCCCGGCATCGGTGATGGTGAGGGAGACGTTGAGACCATCGAGGGCGAGATCGTCGTTGTTGATCATCTCGAGGGTTGCGTCGAAGGCATCGCGGGTCATGACGGCTTCCTGCTCGAGGCGGAGTTTGACCCGGGCGCAGACGCCGTCGCCTGTGGAGAGGAATTTGAAGAGTTCATCCTGCTGGGCAACGTAGGCCTCGAAGGGATCTTCAAAGCCATTGGCGCGGGAGCGATCGACGGCCGAGACGAGAGCGGCGGAGGCAGTCTCGACGGCCGAGCGGGTGATGAAATCATCGTTCATTCCGGCGGTGAGATCTTCGATTTCATAGATGCCCATATCGTAGTAGGAATAAGTGCGGTTCAGACGATCGATGAGATTTCCAATCAAAGTTGGCTCGGCGATTCCGAGATCGGTTGCGAGAGCGGTGTTGCGTTCGGCGGTTGAGATCTGAATGCCGGATTCGCTGGATGCTTTCAGGCTATCGGTCAGGGAAAGCGCGAGAGGATTCATTTCCGCGGTGCCGATAAGTTCACGCCAGGCTTCGTCGCCGAAAGTGATCATTTGGAAATCAATGAAAGTGATCATGTCGCGTCCGGCTTGTTCGAAGTCGGTGAAGACCGGGAGACTGGCGACCGAAGCGCGGGCCCCACCGACCCCGCCACCGGGGCCACCTCCGGCCGCATTGACGCATTGCATGATATCGATGAAGCAGTTGACGGTGTTGCAGATGACACCCCCAACTCCGGTGACAGCACCGGGCACGGCGCAGGCGCAGGTGAGACCGGCCTGACCGGCGTCCACGAGGTTGCTGGCAGTGGCAAGGCCGAGGGGGCACATCACAAAACCGGAGCCGGGAATGTAGCCGATGTAGCACTCGATCAGGGCTTTTGCGAGGCAGGAGTCACAGGAGGAGCTGCCTCCCGAAGCCGCTCCGCCGCCAATGAATCCGCCACCGCCGCCGCCGCCACTGGGGTTGGCGGACCCGCCGCAGCCGCCCCCGCCGGTGAGGTTGACGGAGCCGCTACCGCTGACGGAATTGTTTCCGCAATCGTATTTCCAAGAGGACCTGTGGGAGGGGCAGGAACCCGCTCTCCCGGGAGTGGGGGCGCCGTTCCAGAGAAGGTCTTTGATGATGACGGGAACGGTGAGCGAGCTTTTGGCGGGGAGGTCTCCGAGGTCTTCGGTGAGGCTTGTGATTTCCCATTGGCCGTCCGAGCGGAAGACACTCTTGACATCCGAAGCGGCAATCAATCCATGGTTGGTGAAGGTGATATCGACCTGGGTGGTCTCCCTGGTGATGGCGGAGAGGTCGATGTAGGCCGGTTCGATGGTGACGACCGGGGCGGGGACGTTGGTTTCGAAGATGGTCTCGATGACAATGCGGTAGCGGTCTTCGATTTGAGTCGGGACGACCGTCCAGACATACTCCACGGTCTTCCGCTGGAGAAAGGCGCGAAGGGTGTTGTCTTCGCCAGGTTCGATAAACATCGTACTTCTAAAGGTGCCATGTTTGTTGGCTTTAATGGTGACCTCGTAGTAGCCTTCATTCAAGTCGGTGAAGCTTGCCTTGCCGTCAGGACCGCTGGTGCCGGTGGCGGCGATGGCACCGGAGAGGCTGTCTTTGACGACGATCGAAGCACCGGCGAGAGGTGGTTGGGTGGAGGCGAAGTAGGTGTATTCGTCTTCGCAATTGATCGTAAGGTTTCCTTTCGCCAGCGAGAGTGAACGGAATTGATAGGGGACGGAAAGGCTGCTGTCATTTGCCTTGAGAAGGAGTGATCCGGTGTAGATGCCGAGGGGAAGGTCGGCGGGCGGGCAGAGTTGTAGCGAGATGATCGTTTCTTGATCCGGGGCCAGCGAAGGGAGCGGAGAAACGACCGCGCTGGTCATCCAGGAAAGGGCGGGGAGGACGATCCTGAGCGGGCCGGTGGGGGCACCGCCAATGTTGCGGACGGTGAAGTTGACGAAGCTTTGTTTGCCATTGATCATGCCGCGTTTGATGGGGCGGACCTCGACGGCGAGCTGGCTGGTGTTTTGGCAGACGGTGAGATTGACGGCGATTTGGCGAAGGCCGCCTTCGGTGCCGGTGATTTGGAGATCGGCGTCATAGCTTCCGGCGGCGACTCCGGACGAGGCGGTGAAGGAGTAGTTTACTTGCGTTTGTGCGAGCGATCCGAGGGTGCCTCCGCTGGCGGGAGTGAAGGTGGCATTGAGGCCGGCCGGGGCGTTGAGAAGGGTGAAGGCGAGACCGCTTTGTGTGGCGTTGGCGAGGTTCTTCAAGGTGAAGGAGCCGGTGAGCGGAGTATCGTCCGAGGTGACCTTGAGGGTGAGTTGCGAGGGATCGGTTCGGAAACCGAGGAGGGTGAAGGCGTCCTGGACCTCGGCGTCGGGAGTGCCGGGATGGCTGGCCCCGATGGTGTAGCTGCCGGCTTCTCCGGGGAGGGGATTGAAGGTGGTGGTGAAGTTGCCGTTGGAGTCGGTGAGCGCGGAAATGATGCGCTTGGTATCGCGAACGAGAATGTGGATGTTGACCAATTCGAAGGCGGCGGGATTTCCGTCGAGCTTGGTGGCGGAGCCGGTCAGGGGGACCGGAGTTCCGGCGGGTTCGACATTGATCGAGGTGCCCACGGTGGCGCTGTAGGCGGTGACGACATCAATGGTATTACTGACGCCGATGTTGTTGTTCTCGAGGACCTCATCAATGGCGTTCAGGGAATCGACGCGGACGATGACATAGTGATCGCCGCCGATGCGGGGGGCGAAGAAGGAGCCGGTGCGTTCGAAGTAGAGACCGGTCGGGATGCTGCCGGTGAAGAGGTATTCGTCGAGGAGTTCGTCGTCGTCACTGAGGGCCTGATCGGTCGAGAGGAAGGCTTGGACGGCAATGGGGCCGGCGGCGGTGGCGCTTCCCTGGTTGTCAATGCGGTAGTGGTAGGTGCCGACGGCGTTGGTATTGACCTCGGGAATGGCGGTCACTTGAGTGACGAGGAGTTCGGGCCGGGGGTCGTCGGTGAGAGAGACGGTGCCGTAGCCGGGGGCATACGCGGGGGCGGACGCGATCAATTCAAGGTTCGAAGTGCCATCGGGGGCGGCATTGTCGATGGTGATGAGTTGGATGGTAACCGAGGCTTGGTTGGCGGAAATGGTGGTGCCGATGGGGAGGGAAATGCGGGAGTCGCCATTGTGGCTGAGGCTGATGGAGAGGGGGGAGGCGGTGACGACGTTTCGGGTGATGGTGACGGAGGTCACGCCGCCTTCAACGAGCACTTGTTTGGCGATCTCGAGCGTGAGAGTGGGACCGTCGTCGTCGGTGAGGTCGAGCGTTTGGACCGCGCTTTCGACGAGCAATTGTCCGGTGCCGGCTTCGAAAGCCTGCGCCCAGAGAGTGAGTGATCGCAGGCCATCGACGGTGTCATTGTCGATGGGATTGAGCGAGACGGTGACGCTGGTTCGGTTGGCCGGAATGAAGACGGAGCCGAGCGGCTGGAAGAGGGCCGGGTTCGATCCGCTGATACCCACGAGGAGGGCTTCCGAAGTCGGAGTGGCCCGCGAGATGGTGGCGAGGAGTTCGCCGGGACCGGCCGCTTCGGAGATCACCGAGCGGTTGAGCGCGAGCGTGAGGCTGGGCTGATCGTTATCAATCAAGGTAAGATCGACCGAGGCACCGAGGTAGCCGGAAGCGGAGGCGATGAGGCGGAGCAGGGTGGCTTGCTCGGCGGTATCGTCGTCGGTGACCGTGAGCGTGGTGGATTTGGAAGCCTCGCCATCGGCGAAGACGAGCGGGCTGGCGATGGTGGCCTGGTTGTTGGGAGATTGGCTGAAGGTGACGTTGAGAGGGCCGGTCGTTTTGTTGCGGGTGACGGTTACCGTGACGGTGTCGCCCTCGGTGGGGGCGGAGTCATCGACTGCGATTTCGAGCGCGGGGACCGAGCCATCGAGGATGACGATGGAGTCCTGGCCGGTGATGAATCCGGCGGCTTGGGCGCTGACGGTGACGGTGGCGTCACCATCGGGGATCTGATCATCGATAGGGGAGATATAAAATGTCCGGGAGCTTTGTCCGGCGTTGAAAGTGATCGTTGCGGGGATGGTGACCTGATTGATCGGAGTGTCCGAAAGGGTGACGGTGAGGGCGGAGGAGGTGTCACCATTTCGGGAAAGATAGACGGAGGCGGAACCATCATTTTGCTCGTTGAGGTTGTCGCGGTTGATTTTCAAAGTGAGCGTGGCGGGGAGCGAAAGAGCTGCGGTGCTCGCTTGATTGTTGGTTTCGTTGGACTCAAGAACGGCGGGGGCTTCATCGACCCGGACGAGGAGGAAGACGGATCCGCTTGCTCCGGTAGCGGGAATGGTGATTTGGCGGGTGATCGTTTCCGAGGCTCCCGAGGCGAGGAGACCGGTGATGTTGAAGTTGGAAACGCGGGTGGCGTTCGTGCCGCTGGCATCGCTGGCGAGGAAAATGGAGTCGCGACGGGTGCCGTCGAAATCAACGCCGCCGTCGTTTTGGACCGACCAGGTGAGGCTCACTACGGTTCCCGGAGTCAGGGCGGTGGTGGAGGGGCTGAGGCTGACGACGTGGAGATCGGGCAGGGTCGAGTTATCGAGGCCGGGGGTGAAAATGACACCGTCGTTTGTTTCGATGAGTTGGGCGGTCGTGGGATCAATCGAGAGCAGGCTGGTGAAGTCGATGAGCGAGCCGGTGCCATCGGCGATGAATTGAAGAACGTCGGGATTGGTGACGGGGTTGACAACCGAAGTGACTCCCGAGAGATCAATCTCGCCGCCATTTAGAGCTTGGATGAAGAGCTGCCGACTGACGGAGTCGTTGGAAGTGAGGGAGGTGAGATTTGAAAACCGCAGAATCGAGCCGGCCCCTTCTGCTTGAAGGTAGCGATCAGAGGAAGTGGTCTGGCTATAGGAAGTGACGAGGGGGAAATTGACCACCGCTCCTCCGGTGACGTAGATCGAGGCACCGTCGATATTGGAAAGGTTGGTCATCACGGGAACGGAGCCGCCGGTGATTTCGAATCTGGCGTTCGTCGTGGTGAGCGAGGTGAGATTGTGAATGCCTCCCGTGAGGGTGACGGTTCCGCCTCCGGTGATGCCTGTGACCGAGCTGAGATCAAGATTTCCCGGAGTGTCGCAGGAGACATTGCCTTCGTGAATCCCGGTCAGCGCGGGGATGAGAATGGTGCCTCCGTTGAGGGCGTGGAAGCCGGAGTTGGAGAAGTAAAGATTCCCGGTGAAGGTGGCGAGGTCATCGAGATCGATCACGCTGCCTGTGCCGTCCGAAGTGAAGGTGACCGCGCCGCTGGTGATCCCGGTAGCTTTCGGGATTTCAACGCGACCGCCGTCGAGAGCGGTGATGTAGAAGTTGTCGGAGACGCCCGTCGGTCCTTGAATCGAGGTGGCATTGGGGAAAGAAAGTCGACTGCCGACACCCTCGGCCTTGAGGTTGTTGTTGGCGTTTTCAAGGGTGACCAAAGAGGTGATGAGGGGCAGTTCGAGAACGGCACCGCCGGTGATACAGATGGAGGCGTTTTCGAGAGTGGTGAGAGAAGTCAGAAGCGGGATGGCTCCGTTGGTGAGATTGATCGGGACTCCCAGATTGGTCAGGGAAGAGAGATCGTGAACGCCGCCGCCGACGTCGACTGTTCCGGACCCGGTGAGGGTGGTGACCTGGCTGAGATTGAGATTTCCCGGCGTGTCAGAAGTGATCGTGCCGTCGTGAATGGTGGTGAGCGAGGGGGTGAGGATGACCCCGCCGTTGTTGGCGTGGAAGCCGGAATTGGAGAAGTAGAGTTTGCCGGTGAAGGAAGTGAGGGCGTCGAGATCGATGACGCTTCCGGTGCCGTCGGAGGTGAAGGTGACGGCTCCGCTGATGACCTGGGTTGCCAAGGGGAGATCGAGTCGTCCTCCGTTGAGAGCGGAGAGGTAGAGGTTTCGATTGGTTCCGGCGGGTCCTTGGATGGTGGTGGCGTTGGGGAAGGAGAGGCGACTACCGGGGCCGTCGGCGATGAGGGAGTTGTTGGAGTTTTCGGAATTGAGGAGGGCGGTGACGAGGGGGAGTTCGAGGACGGCTCCGCCGGTGAGGGAGATGGAGGCATTTTCGAGGGTGGAGAGTGAGGTGAGGAGGGGGACGGAACCCAAGGGGATGTCCATCTGGGCGCTGAAGGTGGTGAGGCCGGAGAGGTCATGGATGCCGCCGGTGAGGGTGACGTTTCCCGAGCCGGTGAGGTCGGTGAGTTGATCGAGATCAAAGTTCCCGACGGTGTCGCAGCTGACGTTTCCGTCGTGAATGGAGGTCAGGGCGGGGGAGAGGATGGAGCCACCGTTGAGGGCGCGGAAGCCGGAGTCGGAGAAGTAGAGCTTGCCGGTGAAGGAAGTGAGGGCGTCGAGATCGATGACGCTTCCGGTGCCGTCGGAGGTGAAGGTGACGGCTCCGCTGATGACCTGGGTTGCCAAGGGGAGATCGATGCGGCCGCCGTTGAGAGCGGAGAGGTAGAGGTTTCGATTGGTTCCGGCGGGTCCTTGGATGGTGGTGGCGTTGGGGAAGGAGAGGCGACTACCGGGGCCGTCGGCGATGAGGGAGTTGTTGGAGTTTTCGGAATTGAGGAGGGCGGTGACGAGGGGGAGTTCGAGGACGGCGCCGCCGGTGAGGGAGATGGAGGCGTTTTCAAGAGTCGAAAGCGAGGAGAGGAGGGGCACCGAACCTACTGAAATATCGAATTCGGCAGCGAAGGTGGTGAGGGCTGAGAGGTCGTGGACTCCTCCGGTGAGGGTGATGGATCCCGAGCCGGTGAGGGAGGTGAGTTGGTTGAGATCGAGATTTCCGGGAGTGTCACAGGTGAGGTCCCCGTCTTGGATGGTGGCGAGGGCTGGGATGAGGACTGCGCCTCCGTTGAGGGCGTGGAAGCCGGAGTTGGCGAAGTAGAGTCTGCCGGTGAAGGAGGTGAGGTCGTCGAGATCGATAACGCTTGCCGCACCGTCGGCGGTGAAAGTGACGGCACCGCTGGTGACCTGGGTCGCCAAGGGGAGATCGATGCGGCCGCCGTTGAGGGCGGAGAGGTAGAAGTTTCGATTGGTTCCGGTGGGTCCTTGGATCGAGGTGGCATTGGGGAAACTGAGGGTGCTCCCGGCTCCGTTGGCTTGGAGGGTGATGGTTCGACTGGCGGTGTGAACGAGGGTCGTCAGCGAGGGGAATTGAGCGGTCGCTCCGCCTGAGATGGTGATGTTGCGGCCGCTGAAGGCGATGGCTTTGATGATGGAGGTGCCGCCGGTGAGGGTGAGAGTTGAGGAGAAGACGATGTCTTCTTCGGAGTTCAGGCTGCGAAGGTTGAGGGCGTTCGTGACCTGGATGACGGGGTTTGTGGCGACGTTAATGACGACGTCGTCTCCGGCTGCGGGGAGGACATTGCCATCCCAGTTGTCGGCATCGGTCCAAGAGGTGCCATCGCCCCCGCCATCCCAGTTGACGGTGTCGGCATGGAGGAGGCTTGAGTTGATCAGGAAGAGGGATGCGAGAGCGCGGAGGGTGCGAAGGTTCATGATCTTGAGGGAGTGGGATGTGGGATAAGAGGAGGTCCAACCGGGTTCACGGAGAGAATGGGACGAGATTACAAAGAATTGTGATAAATTTCCTGGCGTCAATATATTTCTTGAAGCGCTTCGGTCATGATGAGAGGAGAGAGGGGTTGTGTGGTGCCGTTTTTTTATTTTGGTCGCGCTGATTTCCGAGGTTTCGGGGATTACGCTACGACACGGATTGGATGCCGGGATGGGGGCGGATCTGGCGGAGCGGATTGACTTTGCAGAGGTCGTGCAAATCGAGGTGGGGAGTGCGGGAGGGGGAGGGAGTTCCGGCTCGGGGGTATTGTTAAACAGCGAGTGGGTACTCACGGCGGGGCACGTCGTGAATGCGGCCGGGGCGGGGAGGATGACGATCTCGGTGAACGGAACCCAGCGCGGTGTCACGGATGTTTTCCCCAATCCGGGTTGGGTCGATGATCCTGCTCCAGGTCTGGGACAGGGGAACGATCTCATGTTGCTGAGATTGAGCGAACCGATCTCCGGTGCTCCGGTGGTTCCGATTTGGCAGGGGGGCGGAAGCGGCCCGTTGATGGGGTTGATGGCGGGATATGGGAAGGGCGGCAACGGGCTTCTTGGTGCCTATTTATCCGGCGGATCGTTGCAAGCCGGTTTGAATGTCGTGGATCGTTTTTTGTCGGTGGGGGACGGGGGGTTTTGGGTGACTGATTTTGATAGCGGGCAGGTGAGGCATAACACGCTCAATCAAGCGACGGTGGACTTTCGCTATTTCGATATTGATGGTGGCGATCCTCTTCTGAGCGAGGCGGTGTTTTCGATTTTGGGAAACGAGAGCCTGGCGGGCTTCAACGGATTGCCGACAGCGGCGGATTTTTTTCCGGGGTTGGGGGAGGAATTTGCGGAGGGCACGACGTCCCGGGGCGACAGCGGGGGGCCCTTGTTTCTCTATAGCGAGGAGCGAGCGCGGTGGGAGCTGGCGGGGGTGACGAGCTTTGGGGTGAACCCGCTTTATCCGGCGGGGTTTAATCGATTTGATAGTCGATATGGCGATTTGTCGTTCTTTGCGGACGTGAGTAGTCAGGAAAGTTGGATCAAGGGGGTCGTCATTCCCGAGCCTTCGGTGGTGGGGTTTTTGGTGGGGGCGCTGGGCTTGTTATGGGGGAGAAAGAGGGTGAGGTTTTCCCTTAATTAAAACGCCCGCCATTCCCATTCCCAAGCCCGTTGGGCGATGAAGAGGGCATCCTCGTAAGCCTGGCAGATTATTTGCAGATTATTTTCTCATCTGCCTTGCTGAAATTCAGGGGGGGATTGCCGGTTAATGTTCATCGAGTTTTTTGAGGAGGGTTTCGGCGATGTCGTTTTGGGCTTCGGCGAGGTTCTTGGTTTCACCTTCGGGAGTGCGGTGGTCGTAGAGTTCGAGGAAGCCGCTTTTGTGCTTGATGAGGCGATGGGTGGGGGTGCGAATGGTGCGGGTCCCGGACGTGTATGAGATGGCAAATTCCCGGGATTTTGTTTCGGGGTTTTTGAGCTGGGGGAGCAATGAAGTGCCATTGAGGAAGGCGGGCTTCTCCAGGTCGACAAGATCGCAAAGGGTGGGGAAAAGATCGATGCTCTGGACGACTTCCCGGGTGGGTTTGCCGGCTTGTTGGACTGCGGGTGAAACGATGATGAGGGGCGAGCGAAGGGATTCTTCGAAGAGGGCGTGCTTGCCCCAGATGGCATGTTCGCCGAGGTGCCAGCCGTGGTCGCCCCAGAGAACGACGATGGTGTTGTCGGCGAGGCCGAGGTCGTTGAGTTGCTGCATGATTTTGCCGACCTGGGCATCGGCGTAGCTGACGCAGGCGGCGTAGTGTTTGCGGACTTCGAGTGCGAAGGCGGGGTCAGTGTTGGGGTTTTTGCCCCAACGGTTGTATTTCATGAATTCGCCGGAGCCGTGCCAGGTGGTTTTGCCTTCGGGTTTTCCGGGGTGCGGGGTGGGGGGGAGTTGGGCGTCCTTGTAGTAGTCGAGATACTTGGCAGGAGCTCCGAAGGGGAGGTGGGGGCGGAGAATGCCGGTGGCGATGAAGAAGGGCTTTTCTTTGTCGGCGGCGAGGAGTTCGAGTTGTTCGAGGGTTTCGGGGATGGTGGTGCCGTCGGGGTAGGATGAGTCGGGTCCGTCGAAGGATTGGAAAACGTCCATGGACTTGGCGTTGCCCCGGATTTCGCCATTGGCGAGGCCGTGCATCCAGCCGCGGGGGTGTTGCCAGGGTCCGGCGGGGAGGAGGTGGCGGTCCCAGGAGTTGGGCATTTCGGGGATGGCTTCGTCGTTCCAATCGGGGCCGCCGCGGCCGCCCGGGTGGTGTGAGACTTTGCCGACGGAGACGGTGGTATAACCGTGTTCGCGGAGGTAGGCGGGGAGGGAGGGATGGGTGATGTTTTTGGAGCGGGCGAAGAGGGCGCCGTTGCCAGCCGGTCCGTAGGTGCCGGTGAGAAGGGCATAGCGCGAGGCTCCGCAAGTGGGAGCTTGGACGTAGTGACGATGAAAGGCGCGACCGCGTTGGGCGAGGGCGTCGATGTTGGGCGAGTGAATGTAGTCCGCGCCAAAGCAGTGGAGTTCGGGGCGAAGGTCATCGATGCAGATGAGGAGGATGTTTTGCTTCGCAAGGGTGGCCTGGGAGAGGAGGGCTCCTGCAAAAAGGTGGCGAAAGAAAGTCAGCATTCCCAAGAGAATAGAAATCTAAAACGGAATGACGACTTGTTTTTTGCCCGCGATAGGAGGCGATTGATCATTTCTTTCATGAGTTTATTAGAAATGTGTTCACTTGACCAAATTCTTTCAGTGGGCAAAGTCGTGTATCCCGTATGGCCCAGAATCCTTTCACTCTCAAATCATTCTACTATCTCGATCACTTTTTCGAGATGGGGGCATTTTTGAGGGAGCACTACCCAATGGTCGACAAGGAGCCGGAGGGGATTTTTTTGCGAAAGTTTGAGAGTCTCAAGAGGGATGCCCAGGCAATGAGGGTGCGGCTGGCCAACCGTCGCGGCCGGGTCTTTGTGAGGAAGTCCTTGGAATATGTTGAGATTGAAGATCATGAGCGCAGCTTGCTTGAGCTGGAAGAAGCGCGTTTGATTGCCCCGCCCGCCGCTGACGATCTTGACGAGCTGATTAAAGCCCTGACGAAAGTTCAACTCCTGGAATTTCTGAAATCTGCCGAGGTGGAGTTGCGTGGCTTTCGCAGTCTCGGGAAACAGGAACTGATCGAGAAGGCCTGTGAGCTTTGCGACTTTGAGACGCTGAAAGAGACCGGTCAGTTCGAGAAATTTGTGATCCAAAGGTACGTCGATGATCTCGAATTTCTGAACTTTCTTTTCTTCGGTCGCCTTTCGGAAGGGATGCAATCCTTTACTCTCCGTGATCTTGGAATTCTGAAGACAAGGCCTGTGAAGTCTGCCTTCAAGCCCCGGTATGCGGATGTTGAGACGGCGCGGGAGGCCTTTTTTCATGCGCGGCTCACGAGGGAGATTCGCGGGGCGGACGAGGAAGGGCTTCGTCAAATTGCCGCCACCATTCCCGACTGGCCGGAGCGGAGAAAGGACCGGGCAATTGCCTTGCTGGGTGGTCAGTTTGAGAAGCTCAATTTAGGGAACGAGGCTTTGGGGTCTGGATGACCTTGTTCGGTATCCTGTTTTGGGACGAACTGCAGGACCTGACCCCGAATGAATTTGAGGCACGCCCGACCCGTTTGCTCGATGGTTCTTTTGGTGAAAGTCAGGTGGAGGAGATCGAGCGAAAGCTCGCGTTGATTGGGACGCCCGCCGCTTCTGAATTGATTCGCGGGACCTATGCGACTCACCTTGGTGAACCCTCGGGACTTTTTCAATGGGGTGTGGTCGATGAATCAGTGCTGGTTCGATTTTTGGAAAGAGCAAAACCGGAGGCGATTGTGGCGGCGTTGCGAAGGATCGTCGAGGACCCGGGAAGGAACAGCCGGGGTTATCCCGACTTGCTTCAGTTTTCCGATGACGGGGTCCGCTTTATTGAAATCAAAGCGGAGGGTGATCAAATCCGTCGCCATCAACTGGTGCAAATTCAAGCCCTTCAGACCTGTGGATTTGAGGTGGGGGTGGTGCGGGTGGAGTGGTCTGTGGACCCGATGCAGGAGTATGTCGTGGTGGACCTGGAGACGACCGGGGGGCGCGCCGAGTATCACCGGGTGACCGAGATCGGGGCGGTCAAAATTCGCGAAGGAAAGATTGTCGAGACCTTCGAAACCTTGCTTGACCCGGGTCGACGGATCCCTCCCAAGATTTCCCGGCTGACGGGAATCACGAATGAAATGGTGGAGGGGAAACCCAGCTTCGCCGAGATTGCCGATGACTTCCATGCCTTTGTGGGCGAGGCCATCCTGGTGGCGCACAGTGTCGATTTTGACTATGGGTTTTTGCAGTGGATTTTGCTAAGAAAGCGTTTCCATCTCCGTATTGCAAAACCACCATGATTTTTAAATATCTCCCAACCCGCCTGGCCCTCGGTGCGGCCATCCTCGGCCTCACCGTCTTCGCCACCCTCAGCCGCTCGGATGAAAAACCGGCCACCGCCGAGACCCCTGAACTCAAAAAGGCCGTCATCGATGGCACCGGCGAAGGTTGGCGCGAGCTCACCGGAGAAGACTTCGTGAACGTCAACTGCGAAGAAGACACCTGGACCTGGGATGGCAACTCGGTCGCCTGCACCGGTAGTCCCGTCGGCGTCATTCGCTCCACCAAAACGATCAAAAACTTCGAAATGGTGTGCGAGTGGCGACACAACAAACCGGCTGGAAACTCCGGTGTCTTCGCCTGGGCCAGCCAGGAATCCATCGACAAGCTCGCGGCCGGCAACGGCCAGCTGCCCGATGGAATCGAAGTCCAGATCCTCGACCTCGCCTACGAAACCAACTGGGAAAAAAGCAAAGGAGCGCCCTCCGATTGGTTCACCTCGCATGGCGACGTCTTCCCCACCGGACCCGCCAAAATGAAGCCCTTCCCGCCCGTCACTCCCAACGGAACCCGCAGCTTCCCCACCAAACGCCTCACCAAGGGCGTCGGCGAGTGGAACCATTACTACATCCGCGCCATCAATGGCGAAGTCCGCCTCTGGGTCAACGGCGAGGAAGTCTCCGGCGGCACCAATTGCGACCCGGCCGACGGCTACCTCTGCCTCGAATCCGAAGGCTCTCCCATCGACTTCAAAAATCTCCGCATCCGCGAACTTCCATAGGCGGGAACTTGCCCTATCCCATTTCGAGTCCAAGATGCTCACATGGACCTCAAACAACTCCGTTACTTCAAGGAAGTCATCGCGGCCGGGTCCATGAGCGGTGCCGCCCGGCAATGCGGCATCAGCCAGCCCGCCATCAGCCAGTGCATCAAGGATCTCGAAACGCAGCTTGATGAGCAACTTGTCACGCGGGGACGGCGCGGCGTCGTCACCACCGATGCCGGGCGCCTCCTTCTCCAGCACGCCGAACGTCTCCTCACCGAGGAAGACAACCTCCTCCAGCAGTTCGCCGCCCGTGGCGAACTCCGCACCGGCTCCATCTCCTTCGGGATCATCCCCACCCTCGCGCCCTATCTGCTGCCCCTCCTCCTCGCGGAATTCCGCAGCCAATACCCCGCCATCACGATTGATGTCAGCGAGACCAAAACGCCCGACCTCGTCCGCCTTATTTCCGAAGGTGCCATGGAATTTGCCATTCTTAGCGACGTCACCGCCGACGACCAAAAGCGCTTTGCCCTGCAGACCCGGCTCATGTTCAGCGAACCCCTTCTCCTCGCCCTCCCCCGCCAACATCAGTTGGCCCTTCGCGAAGAAGCCCCCGATCCCACCGATCTCAACTCCGACGAACTCATTCATCTCTCCGACGGCCACTGCCTCGGTGAGCAAACGCTCGAAGTCTGCCGCCTCTCGCGCGGCTCGCCGCGATTGCAATGCGACCAACTCGAGACCGCCCTCGCCATGGTCGGCGCCAACCTCGGCTACGCCGTCGTCCCCAAGCTCGCCGTCCGTGACCGCGAACGTCCCGGCATCACCATCCGCGCCTTCGCCTCCCCGGCTCCGATGCGGAAAGTCTTCCTCCTCAAAAAGAGCGGAACCAAACTCTCCAAACCCGCCGAAAAACTCGTTAAAATCCTCGGGACTGATCTCCTCTCGTAAGAAGCGATCAGCTTGGGGGCGGGCACGCAAGAGTGGCGATGGCTCCTACGCCAACCCGACGGCTTTGCGGACCCGGTCGAGGACCTTGGTGGCTTCCTCGCGGGCTTTTTCGGCACCTGCCTGAAGGACGGCATCGACTTCCCCGGGGTTCGCGACGAGTTCTTCGCGCCGGGCGCGCATCGGGGCGAAGTAGTCCCAGTAGGCGGTGGCGAGGCGTTTTTTGAAGTCGCCATATCCGCAGCCGCCGTTTTGGTAGTCGCTGATCATTTGCTGATACCCGGGCTCATCGGCGAAGAGTCGATAGAGCGCGAGGATGATGGAGTTCTCGGTGGGCTTGGGATCTTCCACCGGGGTCGAGTCGGTCTCGATGCGCATGATGGGCTTCTTCGAGGGCTTTTCCTCGCCAAAGATGGGAAGGGTGTTGTTGTAGCTCTTGCTCATTTTTTCGCCATCGAGTCCGGGAACCTTGGCGGTGGCTTCGCGAATGCGGGCGGTGGGCATAACGAGGGTGCCTTCGCCGTATTGATCATTGATTTTTCCGACGAGGTCGCGGGTGACTTCGAGATGTTGTTTTTGGTCCTCACCGACGGGGACGACGTTGGAGTCGTAGAGGAGGATGTCGGCCGCCATCAGGGCGGGGTAGGCGAAGAGGGCGTGGTTCGCGGAGATCCCTTTCGCGATTTTATCTTTATAAGAGGTGCAGCGCTCAAGGAGGCCCATGGGGCAGACCGTGGAGAGAATCCAGGCGAGTTCGTTGACTTCGGGGACCGCGCTTTGCTTAAAAAAAACGCCTTTCGAGGGGTCGAATCCGCAGGCGAGGAAGTCGATGGCGACATTGCGGACGTTTTCGCGGAGGGCGACGGCATCGTGCGTGGTGGTCATCGCGTGGTAGTCGGCGATGAAATAATAGCCGTCCCCCTCGCCCTGGGCGTCGATGGCGGGCTTGATGGCACCGAAGTAATTGCCGATGTGGAGCCGACCGCTGGGCTGGAGTCCCGTCAAAATTCGCATGGGCGGGAGTTACCCATTTTCGGTCGAAAGCGAAAGACCAAAACCAAGGGGGCAGGATTCCACCTTGAAAGATTGCCTTTAGGCGGGCACCTTTGCGCCGTGTTCAAGCCCCGTTGGAAAAAAGAGGCCCTCTTGTTGTTGAAAGCAGCCAAGAAGTTTCTCAACTACAAACGCGATCTTCTTGCCGAAGACCGCATCTCGGAAATTGAGTCCCGTCGCACCGACCTCAAGGTGGCGATTAAGGCGAAGGATCTGGATGCGGTGAAGGAAGCTTCCAAGCAATTGCGCAATACCTGTGAGAAATCCCTCGCGCACTATCGCCAGCCGGATTGGCTCGCCGAGAATATTGAAGTGTTCTGGGTCGCGATCGTGGTGGCTCTGGGAATCCGCGCCTTCTTCCTTCAGCCCTTCCGCATTCCGACCGGTTCGATGCAGCCTTCGCTCAATGGCATCGTCGCGACGGAAATGCACGAGAAGGAAGATTGGAGCAAGCCGTGGCTTGGCCGGCAGGGCATTGATTTTCTTTTGAAAGGGCGGACGTATCACAACATCGTGGCGGAGAAGGATCTCCGGGTGAAGGGGATCAAGGACTCCAGCTTCTTCCTCTTCTCCAGCACCACGATTACCTTCGAGGACAATTCAACGGTGAAAATCGGCTGTCCGCCGAATGAGGCCACGAGCATTGGTTCAATCCGTCAGATCTTCGTCGGTGACCAGCCGGGAGGGGCGCTGCGCTCCGGAGTGCACTTCAAAAAAGGGGAACCTATTTTCCAAGGCCATCTCACTTCCGGCGACCTCGTCCTGGTCGACAAGGTTTCCTATCATTTCCGCAATCCCAAGCGGGGTGAATCGTTCGTCTTCGACACCCGGGGAATTGATACCAGCGGATCAGGTAAAAAGAACATGAGCAGCCAGCAGGGCGGAACCCACTATATTAAGCGTCTCGTGGCTGTTCCCGGTGATACCGTCCAAGTCAACGCGCCGGATCTCTGGATCAATGGTGCGCCCGCCAAGGAAGAGACGATTCGTCGGGTGGCGGACCGGGAAAAGGATGCCAAGGGCGACCTTTATCCGGGATATACCAATCCGCCGGGCCGGGGCTTCCCAACGGAATTTAGTGATCCAAGTCACATCGAAACCTTGATGGATCCGGAGGGGGAAACCAACTATCGCGAGTATTTTGCGATGGGTGACAACTCACCCAACAGTCTCGATTCACGATTCTGGGGTACCGTGAAGCAGCACAATCTCGTCGGGCCCGCCTTCATTGCCCTCTGGCCCTTTACCAGCGGGCACTGGGGTTTGATCAAGTAACGTTCCTGATGACAGCCGAACCGTCAGCCGCCGAGATCACCAGGAAAGCGAAGTCGAATCTCGCCTTCGCGTTACAGTGTGTTCCTGCGGACCGTCGTGAGCATTTGGTCACCTTTTATGCCTTCTGCCGGGTCATCGATGATCTCGCGGATGATCTTGAACTCCCGATCGCGGAGAAGAAGGCCGGATTGGCGAAGTGGAAGGAAGTGTTCGAGACCAGCACAGTGAACCCATCCCTGGCCTTGCCGGAGTTGCAGGAGAGCACCCTGAAGGTACGTGATCTCTACGACATTTCGTCGGAGTATTTTACCAATGTCATTGAGGGGTGCCAGATGGATCTCGTTCCGCAGCGATTTGGAACCTGGGAAGACCTGCAAGAATATACCTACCGGGTGGCCTCATCGGTGGGTCTGGTTTGCCTGCCGCTTTTTGGGGCTGATTCCAAGAGGTCCCGCGAGTATGCCGTAACCCTGGGTCATGCCCTGCAGCTCACCAACGTTCTCCGCGACATCGGTGAGGACCTTTCCAACGGCGCGCGCATTTATGTGCCGCTTCATGATCTCGGTCGTTTTCAATACACCGAGCGCGATTTGATTGGCCGCGTGCATGACGGTCGTTTTATGGCCTTCATGAGTTATCAGGCGGAACGGGCGGAGGCCCTTTATGCAAAAGCGACGGAATTGTTGCCGAAGGAGGACTACAAAGCCTTGTTGGCACCGCGGATCATGCACCGGATTTATCACACGCTGCTAGGAAAGATGCGTGAGGACAACTTCCGCGTTTTCGACCGGAGGTATCGCCTGAACAAATTCCAAAAGCTTGCGCTTTTGGTGTCCGAACGATTTTCCTAAGGCCAATGTGATCACGTCGCCGTTTTTGTAGCGGAGGTCGCGCCACTCCTTGGCGAGTCCGCCCCAGTCGGTTTCGAGATATTGCCAGGGTCCGCCGACGGGGAGATTCAGCGGATGCTTGGGAGGATAGGTCGTTTTTGGAAGGGGGTTCTCTGATGATTTCTCCGGGAAGTAACTTTGCCACGACGGGGCATCAATGAAGGAGTGGAGGAGTTTGCCGGAGCCGAGGGAGTGGTAGCCGTTTGTTTGGAAAGTGCCTGGGGATGAGTTCGGCATCGGGCATGATCTCACGCATCTTTTGGCCGTTGTCATAGAGGCTGGAGCGGTGGGGCGAGAGGTTAGAGTTGCATTTCGATGAAGCGGGCGAAGAAACGTTTGTAGCTGGGAGCGAGGACGTCGGGGAGATTGTGCAGGGTGATTTCGCGCGCCTTGCGGAGGTCGCGGCGGAACATGAGGGTTTGCTCGCGGGCGAAGTCCGGGGAGTCAATATGAAGATTGACCTCATCATTGATGAAGAAGGAGCGGTTGTCGAGGTTGGCGGAGCCCACGATGCTGAAGCGGCCATCGGCAACGAGGAGTTTGCAGTGCATCATGGTGGGCTCGTATTCATAGATACGGATTCCCCTTTTGAGAAGGGAAGCCCAGTGGTTTTGCGAGGCGTAGCGGGTGGGTTTGGAATCGACGAGGTGGTTGGGAACGAGGACTTCGATCTTGACTCCGCGGGCAGCGGCGCGGAGGAGGGCTTTACGGAAATCGGCATTGGGAACGAAGTAGGATTGCTCCATGAGGAGGGTTTCCCGGGCTCCGTTGATGGCGGCCAGGAAAGAATGGGCAATGGCCTGGGTTTCATCGAAGGGGCCATCGGAAAGGACTTGGACGCGATGGGACCCCGCCGGGGTGAGCGGGGGAAAGTATGAGGATCCCAGGAGTTCGGTGTCGGTGAGTTCCTTCCAGTTTTCGTTGAAGGATTTTTGGAAGAGGGCGACGGCAGGGCCCCGGATTTCGTATTGGGTATCCCGCCAGTGTTTCGGGCTGTGGGCGTTTCCGCTCCAGGCGTGGGCGAATCCGGCACCCCCGGTGAAGGCGGTGTGGCCATCGACGACGAGAATTTTACGATGGGTGCGGTTGTTGGAACGTTGCGGGAAGAAGTAGTTTACGGGGTGGAAGAAGTGGAGAGCGACCCCGGCTTCGCGGAGGAGCTTGACGTTGTCCTTGCCTGCTTTCCGGGAGCCGACCTTGTCGAGGATCATATGGACTGCCACTCCTTCCCGTGCTTTGGCGGCGAGAGCGTCGCTGAATTCACGGGTGACGGGGGCATCGACGAAGGCGAAGGTTTCGAAGGTGATGGTGCGTTGGGCGTTCTTGACTGCTGCGAGCATGGGCGGGAAGAAGGCGTCGCCGTTGGGAAGGGTGCGGACCTGGTTTCCGGAGATCCAAGGAGTGTGGGCGATCTTGACCATTTCGGGGGCAAATGACCGGGAGCGAACGGGGACGGAGAGACCGATTTCCGGGTTGACGGAGGTATTGAAGCACGAGGGTGTGCTGAGCAGGGAGACCAGGAGAAAGGCGCGTTTAGCGGCCTTCAGCAAGACGCTCGGCGAGCACTTCGGGGAGGCCGGCGGCGCGAATTTTCTGCTGGGTCGTGGCGAGGTCATATTCCACACGGCGGAAACTGACGGTGGCGGTGGGAATGTCATAGATGACGTAGCAGGCACGCCAGTTTCCATCGCGCGGCTGGCCCACGGATCCGGTGTTGATGAAGTATTTCATCCCGGATTCGATGACAATGGATTCTCCGTCGACTTCGGCAACGCGGCTATCGCGAACGAAGATACGGGGCACGTGGGTGTGTCCGTGGAAGCAGAGGTTGGTAAATTGATAGGAAAAGTTCGGCATGGCATCGAACTTGTTGGTCACATAATTCCACGATTGCGGTTGATCGAGGGTGGAGTGAACGACAGTAAAGTCTTCGACCTGACGGACCATGCGGATGTTGCGAAGCCAGGCGCGCTGGTCTTCGCTGAGCTGTTGGCGGGTCCACTCAAGGGCGGAGGCGGCGACAGGGTTCATGGTGTCAAGACTGTGCTCACCGGAGGCGTCTTCGTCGTGGTTTCCTTTGACGACCGGCCAGTTGTTACTGCGGACGATTTCAAGGCAGGCGGAGGGATCGGCGTTGTAGCCAACGATGTCACCCATGCAGACGTGGTCGGAGCAGCCCTGCTCGGTCGCGTCCTGAAGGACGGCTTCGAGAGCTTCGAGGTTGGCGTGGATATCTCCGAAAAGGGCAATACGCATGGCGCGGGGAATCAGGGAAAGGGAGAATTGCGGGTAGGGCGGGGAGTGTAAAGGTTAGATTACGATTCCTGGCCCGTTGAATCCCAGGGATGTGAAGGGATGGTCAGCGAGGGCGGTTGTGGCATTTCCGGGCGGTCCGGGACTCATGAAAACAGCCTTGCAGGTCACTCTTGTCCGGGCAAACCGGGGAAGGTTTTGGGGCGGAGAATTTTGGGCTGATCAACTTCGCGACGCCAGTTGTGGTCGTAGATCCGGGGCTTGGATCCGGGGACGAAGGGGTTGAGATGATCGGGAACCTTGAGTTCTTCGATGAGGGACTTGAGGACCTTGTCGAGTTCGCCGCCGTAGTAGCCCTCATTTTGAACGCGCGGGCGGTAGTTGTAGAGGTCCTTGTAGGCCTGCTCTTTGTCGACAAAGACTTCGCCCAGTTTGACCTTGAGGGCATTTTCGGGAAGATCGGGATTCGTGGAAAGGCAGAAGAGAAGGCAGCGGAAGGTGGGGGTTGAGAGGTGGCGACGATTCTCGATGAGCATTTGCGCTGCGATGTCCAAGGCTTCGATTTCGCGCCCAGGGATGCGGGCGAGGATGTAGAGGTAGCTGCGTTTGTAGAAGGAGTTCCCGTACTTCGCCGCCATCTTGTAGGCTTCGGCAGCGCGGGCGAGATCGGGGCGCTTATGGGGGTTCGACCAAAGGCGGCCGACCTCGGACCAAAGGTTGGCGTTTTTGGGAAGCAGAGTGAGGCCTTTGTGGTAGAAGGCATCGCCGGCCTCCAGGAATTCGCGCTCAAGGAATTGGCGGCGGATGGGGCTGAGTTCGTCGTTGGTGCGGGCCCAGGAGGCGGCGTTGTAGGCGAGGTGCCAACCGCCGTGATCCCAGTAGAAGCTATTGTAGGGATCGAGGGCGGTGATGATCTCGTATTGCTTTTTGAGATCGTACCATTCCTTTTCCTCGAAGCTTTTTTGGGCGGCGAGGCTCAAGGTGGAGGCCATGACGGAGCGCAGTCCGCCGAGAACCCCGGCGAGGCTGGTCTGTCCCATTTGCCCCCAGGTCTCGAGCGGGATGGGCGGAGGAATGGCCTTCCGTTCCCGGAGTTCCCCGGTGAGTTGTTGCTCCACGGGCATGCGCAAGTATCCGGTGCCGGTGATGCCACAGGCGACGACGATGAGGTTGCGAAGGGTCTTGAACGACATGATGGGGGGCTGTTAGAATTCCTTGTCGGAGAAGACGAACCAGGAGAGGACGGTGTAGATGCCGACGTAGAGAAGGGTGAGTCCGCCGAGTTTCAGCATGTCATCGAGGAGGATTTCCTGGGCGCGGGCCGAGGCGTCGGCAATCGCTTCGAAGAGTTGGAAGTCGGGGAAGATCAGCGAAATGAGGGTGCCCAGAATACGGTCGGCGAGGCCGGGCGCTTCGCCATATTCGGCGGCGTTGAAGATACCGTCACGGGCGACGGATTGGAAGGAGCCGATGATCCAAATCATGAATCCCGAAGCGATGGTGAAGAGGGTGGAGGTGGAGAAGGTGGAGATGAGGAGGGCGACGGCGGCGAGGACGCAGGCTTTACCGAAGTGGGCGAGGACGCCGTATTGAAGGAGGAGGGTGGGGCCATGCCTGGCGACCTCGGCCTGGCCCCGGGCGACTTCGATTTCGCTGAAGTTCATTGCGGTGAGATAACGTCCAAGGTCGGCCGAGACCGTGGCGGCGCGGTAGTGCAGGGTGATGACGAGCAGGAGGTCCATGACGAGCATGGCGATGAAAAGAACGGAGAGAACGCCGAGGAGTTTCCCGGCGAGGTAGTCGAGTCGCGGGACCGGTTTGCAGAGGATGGTGTAGAGAGTGCGGTCTTCGATGTCGGAGGGAATAATGAGGGCGGTGAAGACGATGGCGAAGAGCGAGGTGAAGAACATCATGGTGCCGAGGCAGAGGTTCTTGTGCATGCGGAGTTGTTGTTCGGGCACCATTGTCTCCGGTCCTTGGTAAAAGAGGTTATCGAAGAACTGGAGGCCGACAAAGAGGAGGGCAACGGGAGCAAGAAAGTAGAAGACCTTCATCCGCACCAGTTGGGTGACCGTGCTGGAGGCAATGATGATCACCCGGCGGGGTGAGAAGAAGGATGTCTTGTAAGGGTTGCTCATGATGGAGATGGAGGACCGGGAAGAGTTACTTCGAGAGGCGTTTTTGGCTTTTGCGGACCCGCTTGTTGGCGGTCTCTTTGAGGAAGAGGCTTTCGAGGGTGGTGCGGGGGTTGCCTTCGGAGACGAGATTCACGTCGTGGGTGACCTCGACGAGGGTGCGGATTTGGTCGAGGAGTTCCTCGGAGGCGTTCTCGAGGACGATCTCGGTGCGATCGTGCATGGAAATGAGGTCGTCGAGGCGACCTTCGTTGACTAGGGCGCCTTCATGCATGATGCCGACGCGGTCGCAAATCTCTTGCACCTGTTCAAGGAGGTGGGAGCAGAGGAAGACGGTGATGCCCCGGGATTTCAGATTAAGAATGAGGTCGCGGATTTGGCGGGAGCCGGCGGGGTCGACGCCGGCGGTGGGTTCATCGAGAATGACGAGCCGGGGATCCTGAACGAGCGCCTGGGCGAGGCCGATGCGCTGGAGCATGCCCTTGGAGAAACCGCGGAGACGGCGATCGCGGGCGTCCTGCAGGCCGACGAGTTCGAGCATTTCCTCGGCCCGGTTGCGGAGCTCACGTCCGCGCATGCCGCAGAGTTTGCCATAGAATTTCACGGTCTCGGCGGCAGTGAGGTGTTTGTAAAAGTAGGGATTTTCCGGGAGGAAGCCCACGTCGTTGCGTGAGTCGACTTTCAGGGAGTCGCGCCCGAAGATGGTGCAGTTGCCGGAGGTCGGGCGGACCAGCCCGAGCACGGCCTTCATCGTGGTCGATTTCCCGGAGCCGTTGGGGCCGATGAGTCCGTAGACTTCGCCGGGCGCGATGCGCAGCGAGACTTCGTCGACGGCACGCACTTTTTTCCCGCGGAAAGGACCTTTGAAATCCTTGACCAACCGGTGCACTTCGACTGCCGCGACATCATTCATCTTCAGACACTCTAGCGATCTGATCCTGCGGTGCAAGAGAGGTCGTGCAACTTCGTGATTGCTCCCGCAAAATTTGAGGTCATTCTCGGGCGGTATGAAGAAATTACTATCATCAATGTTGGGCCTCGCGATGGTCTTTGTCCTCTCGAGTTGCTTTGAGTATGAGACGGAAATCACCGTGAACAAGGACGGAAGCGGAACGATCAGCGAGGAGACGGTCTTTGGTGAGCAAATGATCGGGATGCTCGAGATGGCGGCCGCGCAAAATGGCGGGGGCGGCGGACAAAACCCGCTGACCGAGCTGAAAGACGAAGCCAAGGCCAAGGCCAAGGCGACCGCTTATGGCGAAGGAGTCACTTTCGACAAGATCGAGGAAGTGAAGCGGAACGGCGGAAAAGGAGTGCGGATCACTTACAAGTTTACGGACATCAACAAGGTGACTTTCAACCCGAGCGGGGCTTTGGGTGACATGGTTCCCGGAGCGGAAGCTCCCGGTGCGGAGGCGGTGGAGCGGGTGAAGGAGGAACAAGCGAAGTTCCAGTTTGCCGATGGAAAGCTCACCATCATCCTTCCCGGGGTGGATGAGGATGCCAAAGACGCTTCGGATGATTCCACCGAAGGCGATGACCTCGACCCGAACGATCCCCAGGCAGCCATGATGATGGAAATGATGCGCGGCATGAAGGTGAGCGCCAAGGTAACGGTGGCTCCCGAAATCGCAGAAACCAACGCGACCCATCGCAATGGCAATACGGTGACTCTTTTCGAAATGAACTTCGACGAGATCATGAAGAATCCCGACGGGATGAAGTCGTTGCAGAAGCTCGATATGAAGGACCGGGCCAAGGCCGCAGAGGCCTTGACCAAGGTGAAGGGGGTGAAAGCCGAGACCAAGGAGAAGGTCACTATTACCATCAAGTAAGCTCACTTTAACCTGTTTTTACAAAGCCCGCCCGGTTTCTCCGGGCGGGCTTTTTTAGGGATTGGGTTGAGGGAATTTGGAGCGGGGAGTCCGGGGGATTTTCACCACAGATTGAAATGGATTTGAGATGATTCCACAGAGTTCCCCGGGCGGTGGGGAGCTTGGGGGAACGGTGGGAGTTCGGTTTGGTTTGTGGGGTGGGCGACAAAAAAAGGCCCGCAGTGACGCGGGCCTTTTGAAAAAAGATGCTTTAGATTGGTTTACCAACCTCCATTATCATTGCCACCGCGACGATCGCGATCGCGATCACGGCCACCGCCGCCACGGCGATCACCACCACCACCGCCGCCACGACGGTCACCGCCGCCGCCGCCGCCGTATCCACCGCCGCCGCCACCACGACGATCACCACCGCCGCCACCACCACCGCCTCCGCGGTTTTGCTGAGGACGGCGCTCTTCGGCTTCGTTCACGCGGAGGTTACGACCTTGGAGGTCGAATCCGTCCATTTCTTCGATTGCCTTGCGGGCAAGGTCGTCATCAGCCAAAGTGATGAAGGCAAATCCGCGTGGGCGGTTTGTCTCACGATCCAGAGGGATGAAGAGGTCTTCGATGGTTCCGTAAGCTGCGAATGCTTCACGAATGTCCTCATCTGAGGCGCTAAAGGGCAAATTGCCGAGATACAGTTTCATAGTCTTTGAGATAAAAAACGCGACCAGAACGACAGTTCGCACCGGCAACGTGTGAACAAGTTGGCTGGAAAATTTGAAATAGCGAGACTTGATCTTGCAAATTTTTGTCCTGGTGAATCGTGGGATTTGGGGAAGTTGGCTTGTGCGCGGGTCAGCTGGAGCTAGCGTAGCGGCATGAAACTCATGATGATGCTGTTCGCTGTGCTCCCGCTGGTTTGTCCGGCGGGCGAGATTGAGGACTTCCAAGCCGGGGCCAGGGAGAGGTTTGGCGAGGTGGGTGGGAAGGCGGCGAAGTTCCTGGTGGAGGGGATGCCTGCGGGTGACCGGGCGACCTTGAAGAAAGAGTTTCTGATGGAGAATCTCGATCTTGCGTTGCAGGCGCGGGCCGAGTTTCCTTGGGCGAAGGAGTTGCCGGAAGAGGTTTTCTTCAATGATGTTCTCCCCTATGCCTCGCTCGACGAAACACGGGAGAGTTGGCGCGCAGAGTTTTTAGAGAAATGCCGGCCGCTGGTGAAGGATTGCAAGACGACGACCGAAGCAGCCCAGGCCATCAACCGGGAATTCTTCAAAATTATCAAGGTGCATTACCATACCGGAAGGAAGGCCCCGAACCAGAGTCCTTCGGAATCGCGGAAGCTGGGCATGGCGACGTGCACCGGGCTTTCCATCATCCTGGTCGATGCCTGCCGGTCGGTGGGGGTTCCCGCCCGCATTGCCGGGACCGCATTGTGGTCGAACAAGCGGGGCAATCACACCTGGGTCGAGATTTATGATGGAGGCGAGTGGTTTTACACCGGGGCCGATGAATATGATGCCAAGGGTCTTAACCGGGGGTGGTTTGCGAATGATGCGTCCCGGGCGATCGAACACAAATGGGAGCATGCGATCTGGGCGACCTCCTGGGAGAAGACGGGTCATCATTTTCCGATGGTCTGGGATTTGAAAAATGAGAGCGTTCCCGCTGTCAATGTGACGGCCCGCTATGCGGCGAAGCCGGTGGGGGCGGACGGCCTTGTTTATCTCCGGGTTTGGGATCGCAAAGGCGGGAACCGCATTGTCGCGACCCTCAACGACGAGGTGAAGACCAAGGCGGGCACGGCGGATCTCAACGACATGGCGACCCTCAAAGCGAAGGCCGGTGAGGTCGTCCGGGTGTCCTTCAACGGGGAGACCCGCGAGGTGAAGTTGCCCGCGGGGAAAACGGTGGATCTTTACTGGAACGAATTGGAATGAGTCCACGACGATACCAGTGCCGGCGCATGGCGACGCCGGAGAAGCTCGATGGATCGCTGACAGATCCGGCATGGCAGGATCTTCCGTGGACCGATGATTTCGTCGATATCACCGGTGAGGGATCGCTGCGCCCGTATTATCGCACGCGGGTGAGGATGGGATGGGACGACGACTTTTTTTATGTCGGTGCCGAACTCGAAGAGCCGCATGTCTGGGGAACGATTACCAAGAAGAATGCCGTGATGTTCGAGGACAATGACTTCGAGGTGTTCATTGATCCCGATTGCGACGGGCTGAACTATTATGAGTTTGAGATCAATGCCCTGGGCACAATTTGGGAACTCAGTCTGCCCAAGCCTTATGGTGAGGGTGGGGTTCCAGTTCTGGGTTGCAACCTCCCGGGGTTGAAGAGTGCGGTGCATGTGCGCGGCACCATCAATGATGCGTCGGATAAAGACGAGGGCTGGTCCGTCGAGATTGCCTTTCCATGGAGAGAGCTGGCGAAGTATCACAAAAGAAACGCGTCTCCCCCGGCTGCGGGCGATGTTTGGAAAATTAATTTTTCGCGCGTGCAGTGGCAGCATAAAGTGATCGACGGAAAGTATCTCCGCATTCCACCGCACGGAACTCCCGTTGCCGAAAGCCTCAATCCCGAGGAACAGGATCACCCCGAGAACAACTGGGTCTGGAGCCCGCAAGGGGCGGTGAACATGCACCTCCCGCTCCGATGGGGCGAGGTGGAGTTTACCTCATCGGGACAATCGTAGAACGAGCGCCCTGCTTGTAACCCTAGGCCCCAGGGGGCTGATGCCCGGAAGGAGCGATCTCCGCAAACGGTGACAACGTGATCTTCAGTGCCACAAGCGGAGAGATCATCGGGATCGGGACCCGTGAAGTGTGGCTACCTTTTTGATCCCTCCAATCCCGTCGACGGGGTGCCCGGGAGGGCCCACTCGCAACGAGGTCTGGAGTCCCTTTTGGGATTACAAGTCGACTACCGCCCGCCCAGTTCCGGCAGCACCACCAGTCCGATCTTTTCAACCCACGAACCCTCACCCAAGCTTCGAAGTTCCCAGTCCACCTCCAACCTTCTCCCCATCCCGCCCCAGAGAAGCCCAACGCCTCCTTGAATCGTCCGGGGCGCAGCCCTTTACGCGACCTCTTCAGTCCCAAACAGGGTCGCCGCGTCCCGCCCCGCCGCGAGATGATGTCGAAGCCGGAAATTCTCAAATGATCATCGCGTGAGGCGAAGCCTTTTACGCGAGCACCTTGCAACGACTTTTTCATATGTCGGAGCTAAAAGAGTATCAGCAAGCCCGGCAACCAAAAATTTGCTCAAAAGAACATCTACCACTTGAGGCAACCCACCCATCCAACAATCGCGTGAGGCAAAGCCTTTTACGCGATCAGGGTCACCAGAAGGATCATTGACAGACACGGCGGCCGCGCTACGATATACGCAGTTAGGCAGCGGGAAACCCTGCAAAATTAAGGATCAAGCCCCCCTGCATCAAAATGAAAACCCTCCTGATAGACGCATTAAGCCCAAATCCTAATCATACTAATAAGAACTGTTGGATAAAAAATGAATACGAAATTAATCTTGTTCACTTTAACTATTAACAACAAAGTAGAGTTTCCCCTCACTCATGGATGAGTGAACTTTACGTTAGACAAGATAATGAAACCGTCCTCACTGCTTCTAAGCCTCTTGTTCCTCTCTTCGAGCATCGGCATCGTTGCTGGACTCGAACCAGGCTTCTACTCAGCATTCGACGATAATGGCGCGAGATTCTTCGAGGCCTCGAATGAGCAAAAGAAGGCGGATCACGAAGTGGAGTATAGGATGGATAACACATTGGACATCGGAGTCGGAGAAGTGCGAGATGGCGTCCACGATACAAAGAGTTTCCAGCTGAAGGAGCTCGAACACTACTTCGAGCATCAGAAGCATAAGGGTTTCGTTTCGATTCTATTCCACAAAGCCGCACCATCTAACAAGAGTCTTGAGGACGCAATCGCGGAGCTTGAACAGTTCTTCTTCAGTCGTGGCTACGGGCGAGTTCTGTTCCTAGGTGCACGAGGGAGCGGAGTCCAAGTCTACAAGGATACAAAGAAAGGCGAACAAGCCGGTGCTGGACAACCCGATACCCGCCCCGAGTCAAAGTCTGATGGTAACGAGAACCCTAACTCCGAAACGGAGGGGCGCTCCCAGTAGCGGGTGTCTGTAAAAGCACTGGGATTTGATGAAAGCACCCCCCCCCCTTCACCAAGCAAAACCCAAAGACAGGCCCAACAAAAAACCAAATCATGAATTAGACTGAAAAAGAGGGTCCGAGCACCTGACTTCGACGGAAGTGGTTATGATACCTTCTTGTAGATGAGGGGCAGTTTTGTGCCGGGGTAAATTGTTTGGGTTTCGGTCAGTTCGGCGCGGAGGTGTTCCAGTGCGGTGTTGTCGCGGGGGGTGCTCAGGCTGTCGATTTCCACGGTGAGGGTGCCCGCTTCGGGGTCGGGGCGCAGGTTGGCTTCGGTCGCCATGATCTGCTGCGCCAGGCCCCGGGCTTCATCCCGGTGATGGGCGTGCATGGTCTCTGCCAAGGATCTGCGCGGGGCCGCCCTTGCGCGAGCGGAGCGGAGCGAGCTTCCGCTTTTGAGTGCTCCGAGAATCGGAGCTTTGAACCGGAAGCCAAGCCGTGCGCCCTGCCGTCCGATTGAAAGCGGCGA
>Ga0335398_10002085_pt1 | contig 32335 bp, 7 predicted proteins | sample BON03_FD_205742 | JGI IMG/M metagenome (GOLD analysis project Ga0335398, IMG submission 205742) | Freshwater microbial communities from Lake Bonney liftoff mats and glacier meltwater in Antarctica - BON-03 (spades assembly) (version 2) | ecosystem: Environmental > Aquatic > Freshwater > Ice >... | reverse complement strand
ATACATATATATATATATATATACAGATATGTATATATTTATATATATGTATACATACATGTACATCTATATCCATATATATATATAGATACCATACAGCAACAGGGCCCTTTGGCAACACCCACCCCAGCAATTCAGATTAAAGAGATGTACCTATTGCAAAAGAGCCCTATTGTTGCGGGTGGCTTTTTCCTATGTTCATGGTCCCCCCCCTCAAAACCCTACAATAATAAGTGGGCTGTTGTGCAATACCGACCCGAGCAATTGAAGTACACATACATTTATTGCAAGAAAGCCGTAGTATTGTCGTGGGGTTTTACCTTTGCGTACCTTTGTGTAAGGTGGAGTGCGTGCGCGTGAATATTGAGCAGGTGGGTGTACGTGTTGTGTCTACGTGCGAGTGTGTTTTGAAAACTGACAGCGGTTGCTCAAGGAAGGGCAGGGCATAAGGATCTTAATTGTTTCGCCGTGTGTTTGTGTGTGTGTTCGTCTTGTGTGTTTACCTATCTCTGTATCTTGGTCGGTTTTTGCGCCTATTTACCTTTTCGTTGGCGAGACTCTCAACGTCCCACCTTAATTACGCATGAGTGTGGTGTTTGCTTGCAGAGAGGAAACCACGCGATGGCTAAGCAGCTCATTGCGGCGGGGGTGGATTTGGAGGTGATAGATAGGTGTGGTCGCACGGCCATGCAGGTAGCCTTTGATGATGAAATGTGCGTCGCACTCCAACCTCCACCACTGACGCCAGACGAAGAGGAGACGTGACCGCACAAGTAGGATGCGAACAATAGCGCTCGCTTGAAATTTGTTAATTCGAATATGAATACACTCAGAATTACATATTTCCACAAAACCACTCAAGCCTGAGTGGTATTTCCACCGCGAGGTGACACACGAGTCAATTTGTGAGGATATTTATTTGCAAAACTTTGAGCTTTGCAGCATCTGCACACTAGGGAAGTATTTGACAGCAGAGAAGTATTTGACAGTAGAAAAGCATTTGACAGTGAAGCAGTATTTGACTGAACAAGTATTTGACAGTGAAGAAAGTATTTGACAGCCGAGAAGTACAGGGTGGCATAGAGTCATAGGATGCCTTATCTTTATAGGTCATTTTCCGCAAAAGAGCCCTATAATTAGTGGCTCTTTTGCAAAAAAAGACCTGCAACTTAAGTTCAACCTGTAGTTGACAGAAGCATAGTATTTGACAGTACAGGAGTAATTGACAAGACTAGACTTAACGCCAGGTCTAAAAGAAGGGCTGAATCACATGCACCGGGCCGATAGAATCAAAGGATTCAAAACTCTCAAATCTCTGTTCCCCGCCTTTTGTAGAAACGCACCATCGTGTCAGAAATTTGGTCGCTTGCAATGCCTGTCCATCTGCAGCGAGCGAATTCGTGAACGCGCCACCTACATAGACGCACGGGCCGATGGGCTTGATGGAAAAGACAGTGCCATCTAGCCCTCCCCCGAGACTCGTCCACTTGCCCGAGTAGTAGCGTGCAATGTTATTTACGGCAACACCGTTCACCTGCGTGAAGTCACCACCGACAAGAACAAACTCGCCGTCGATGGCAATAGCGTTGACGTCGCCGTTGAACGAGCCCAACGACGACCACCTACGACCATCCCATTTCGCAAACCCGGCTGCATTTGTGCTTCCGATTTTTGAGAACGTGCCGCCGACGTACAAGTCCCCATGAAGCGTAGCCATTGCATTCACCAGCCCGCCGTGAACTGCCGAGTTTTGCCCGATTGTCTGCCAGCTCGAGCCATCATACACCGCCATGCCCTCTGCTTCCAAAGTGCCAACCGCACGGAAACGGCCTGCAATATACAACTTGGATCCGGTGGTAAAGCAAGTTGTTACGATCCCCGGCACGTCTGCACCACCAATGAGTATCCAAGACTGCCCGTTCCATCCAACCAGTCCGCCAGATCGCAGGGAAGAGCTTCCCGTACCCAGTGCAGTTATGAATTGTCCGCCCACGACCAGCACGCCCATATGCACATTCAAAGATTCAACAACGCCGTCCAAGCCGCGGCCGACACGTTCGATCTTGAGACCATCCCAGGACAGAATATGCCCAATTCCCACTCCGGCAGCCATTCGGAAGTTACCTCCAGCAAAGATCTTTCCATCGTACTTTGCCACAGCAAGAACAGCTCGCGAGATGTTGAGCAAGGCGTCCTCTGCGGAAGCAGACGGAAGCGAGAAGCTACCCGACGAAACAGAAGTAGGTCCGTACCCGACAAATCCTGACTGCTCGGCATCCTCAGACGCTCCTGCGTAGAGAACTAAAGCGTGCACCACACCCTTTTCCAGGCTGCCCGCGCGAGCCACTGCACCATCGGTGACGTTGAAAGTGACTGTCGATGCCCCCACTCCACTCAAAACCATGCAAGTGGCTTCACTATCTGAGATATACACCTCATCCACGCACTGAGTTTTCCCAACGTAAATCGAAAAGTCACCGTAAGTTGGCGCACTGTAACCACGACTGTACTGAGATCCAAAGAACTGCCCTCTGACAGTGAGTCTGACCCTTCCTTCCAGAGGGACAATCTGTGGCGTAACTGATTGCACCCGAGGCAGTGGATAAACCATCAGTGTAAACTGCTTTCGTGTCACCATGCTCTGATCAGACAAACCACCTTCTATCTGCAATTGTACCTGTACAGCGGCGCTACCGTGTGTTGCAGCTTCAAATTTGAGAGTCCCGTCCGAAGTCATGCGTGGCTCAATGGAGAATAGATTTTCCTGGGTAGACGTGAAAGATGTGATGAATGTCAACGGCGTTGAACCTGCAACATAGGAACCTGAAGTAATACCAGTGGCAAACTTGGCCACCGCCTGATAGCCGCTACCTTCCGCCAGAAAGTGAGAATCGGGGATTTCGAAGGTCGGGCCGTTGAGTGTCGGGTCAATTGGCCCTCCTGTTTCGCCGGTAATAATCACCACCAGCGCACGTTGATCCAGCACAACAGAGCATGCTGCGAGAGACGGCATTGAGCTGTCGAGCACCGGCATCGAGCGCTGTACGGACATACGCGCTGTTCCTGCGGCGTTTGCAGTAATTGAAAAGTGAAAATTCCCCGACAAATCGACCTGAGGGGCCATAGCAAACACTGCATCTCCGTTTTCAACGTCAAAGAGTGTGTAAATATATGCCGCAGATTGGTCAACGTTGAGAAATGCCTGAAACTGGTGCGACACCTCGTGGCTACTTTGCTCTAGAAGAAGCTGGTTACTCGTGGTCGACAGGCTGTCTGCACTGGGCAAAAGCATCAGTAGGAACGATTTGTAAGCTGTGTCGATACCACCAAACGCAGTTCCGCCATTATTTTTCAGCGCAATTGTTACTGAAAATCTTCCAACATAATCTTTTGCAGGTTGCATCACCAATGTTCCGTTTCCTAGCAATTCGAATTTCGAGAAGAGGCTCTTTCCAGCAGCAGGCCCTCTAGAGCATTCAAATATACACGCTACAGAGTGCAACGAAAATGTCAGCTCCTGGCTGCTTTGGGCGGCAAAACTGACCGATTCGATTTGGACAAAATTTGATACAGCTTGCTCTGCTGCATCCTGACATAATGTGATATTGGCAAGCACTGAAAAGGATGGTGCTTGGTTCCTGATCCTTACATACACAGAAAAGGTCTGTGCACGAGATGCTTTTTCGTCTCCCTTCCTGACATCTGAAGAGCCATCATCGACTAATCTCACAGCAAATTCCGACGCCCCCGATTGTCGATTGGTCATGAATTGAAGCACACCCACCTGCTGACCATTTTGAATTTCGACCAGCAGGGACGGTGGCGAGGCAAACAAATCTGGATGAGTGTAGGTGAACTCCCAAGAGACGCTCTGGCCCTCTTCAGCCTCTCCCGCGCTCACATTTACTGCAAACACCAGCTTCTGGAGTGCAGAGTTTGCGTTTACAAGGATGTCATAGGCAACAAATGACGGTCGATTATTGACAGGAAGGACATCAATGGTTAAATCGCGTGATATGGAGCTCGCACCCGCGTCATCCGTGAGCACAACTCGGAATATTGCCTGCCCCGACTGGTGTTGAGTCGGAGTAAAGCTTAGTGCTCCATTCTGAGCGAAAGTCGGCTCACCTTGTAATAGAATCGGATTGTCGCCTGAGATTCTGGTGATTGCAAAAGAAAGACGCTGACAACGCGAATCGAGAGCAAATACCTCACGATTGTTGATTATCGCTTTGAATTTGGTAGGACTGTTGGGTTCGACAGGAGCACATGCATACTGATCCCTCGGCAACGTGCCGTAAACCCTTACCTTGAGGTCCCCTTTACCATCCTGGCCAGGTGCAGTATCGACTTGAAGACGTGTTCCGCCCCTCAATCCTCGTACACCATCAGTCTTTGTGGTCCTCTTACGATCAAAGTTGAGAGGCGTTTCAGAGATTGCATCAACAAATTGAATACAACCAGCGCTGCATCGCCGTACAGACATTCCAACGTGATCAGCTCGTGACGAATGCTCGAGTGCTACCACAGCTGCGTCTTCCTGGCTCAATACGAAAACTTTGTTCTGTTTGGACTCGATCGCAACTGCACCATTTAATCCTATTACCTTCTCAAAATCCCATTCGAAAATGACGGCTCCCCTCGTCAAGCTAGCCAGCAAAAGAAATTTCATATCTCCTATTACAAAAAATTCAAATCTCACTGCACGACCAGCATTGATGCGAAAGGCATACTGATGGATTGTCAATTCGTCATCCGGTATGGGTCCACCATGAATCTTGTCAAAATCGACACTTGTTATCGATTGCAATTCTTCATATTTCTTCGTGACCCGGTTGAACTGCAAGATCGCAGATTTGGGTTGCGGCATGTCGCAATCCAGGCGCCCAAACTCTGGCTCACAAACAGATTGTGCAACAGCTAGATAATTTTCACCGTCTGCAAAGAATGATGTGAAGGAAGAAGCCCCGCGCAGACCCGGAATCGGAAATTGTACACCGTCATCCGAAGGTTCACAATTCGGTTGACAGAACTGTAATTTTGCAGCCGACGATGCAGAATCCTCAACTACTGACAAAAACGTAGAACCAAACTGCTGGTGCAGCACGAATCGGCTTTCTGTCGCGTCCCAACGATAGAGTTCCGACACTTGGTCATACACAGACTGGTCGATTGTCGTGGTCGGCGCCTGTGACTGTCTGTTTGCGATGGCCACGAAGTCACCTTCGCCGTGAATAGAAATGACTTCAACGTCGAAGGGCTCATTTGCTGGAAGACTCTGAACCTCTTGGAATTGGCCGCTAGAAAACCTGTAAATCTTTACGTTTCCTCTGAATTGTGGTGAGGCCTGCCTGTCTGGAGCACTGTTGGCCAAGATCAGGAGCGGGGTCGCACTGAAATAGCCGAACTCAATGTCATTTAGGCTAGTGGCAGGAATCAACTGATGCTGAACAAGCATATCTGCACCAGGATCGCGACCACCGATTGCATTCCACCGAAAGATATGAGCAGCGACTTTATCAGTCGTACCATCCGAATGCACTGCGACAGCGAGGAACTGGGAGTCGTCGACGATGAATCCTTTCAATCGAACGATCGAGAAGGCAGCATTCGAAGGGTAGAATGCGAAGTCAAGAGACTGGTAGTGAGTGAAAAATCCTGTGCGAGCTTGCCATTCATAAATGTTCACTCCAGCACGCGCACCTGCTGGGTTCATCTCATTACCAACTGCCACGAAATGCCTCTGGACACCGTTTTTCCGAGTGACAGTAAACACCGAGATACACGAAGCAGCAGTGTCGAGAGACAATTCCTGAAAGTCTTCGAACGTGATCAGTTCTGCATTCCACTTGTAAATTTTTGCGTTGGATACCAAAAATGTATTCGACTGACTCGACACAACGTCGCTATGTGCGACAATAACATAGTTAGAGGCCCCGATCACAAAGTGACGGGAATCTTTTGCAGAAAATGACCACGGATGACCATTTCCGCCCAAACGCATAGGATATGTGCCAGTACTCCATGAGCTTTTGGAGGCTGGCTCAAACACATCTTCAAGCAAATCGTTGGTCGAGTCATTGAACCTCCAGAACAGGCGCTCTCCGTCTTTAATTCGGTCCGCCTGGAGCAAGGTACCATCTTCAGAAATGTCGAAAACTGCAAGGGAATGGTCACTCCAGGCCCCAACATACAGACATTTGCCATCAGAATTCACCGAAATAGCATAGGGATGCGCCAGGCCATCTACAACGTGTCCGTTGACAGCCATTCCATCAAAGAGCACTTGCTTTTGTGTGAGTGCACCAGACACCTCTGAGCGAGCATATACTATGGCTGCATTGTCAAGGAAGCTCACAACATACAAATGCTTTCCGTCAGGACTTATTGCCATTGATGTGATGGATCTCAGAGGGAAACCATAGTCTTGAGCAGACCACTCGCCAGGATCAGCAGCATCAACGTCAGTGACCCGATTTGAAGTCCAAGGAGTGTTCAGACTATTGATTACATCATAAGTAAGTCTGCCGTCGTCATTAGCATCTCTCTTGAACAAAGCAATATTTCGGGAGTATACACAGCCTACGTAGAGGAATCTACCGTCAGGACTGAACACCATGGGTCCAGGACCATCTAGCGCGCCAACAACGATCCGGTCACCTTGATAGAATACTGCGCCCATGGTGCTGCTGCCAGCCATCATGTAAGATGTACCTGCGGAGTCTTCAAACACTGTAACAGCCCTCGGCAGATCAGCAGATATGGTTTGTCCACCTGCCAAATCCTTAGTCAATGTCATTTCAGTCGCAGGTCCCAGAAAATGGGTACCATTCCAGCGGAGCAATAGCACTTCATCATCCACGTGTAAGTTGTATTTTGTTGTGGTGATGACTAAATATGGGTCCGCAGTCTTGAAAAAATGCATTGACGTGGCGTAGAAATCTGTGTCACCGGCCGTCTCAAAAAATCGTGGAGGGGGATGGATCTCTTGCACCAATATCAAGGAAGCAAATGTACCCTCAGATGCTTCAGCCCTGAAGAGAAGAATTGGCGCCCCATACGAGACGACAGCTAAATAGCGAATGCCATTGATTTCAAACCGTTCCAGGTCGATAGCTGCAAACACACTGATTTCCTGCACTAGCAATGCTGATATGCCACCCGAACCCACTTGAGTGTGCATTGCATTGACGTTCCCATCTCCAAACAAGCTGTGTGTCGAATTATGAGCCTGGCCCATACCAAATATCTGAATACAACTATGCATTGACTTTGTCACAGCATCTCGGAATGATGATACCACGACGTACGTGATTCCACCGAGTGTAAAGCTGACAACATCAGAAGCCCCTGATGTGGGCAGCACTAATGACGCATGTTCGAGCGTGTTTGCAATGGCGTTCCATCGATACACCGGGCAGGGTTCAGAATAGCTAGCAAGTACTAAATAGTTGGTGCCACTTACATGTATTCTTTCCCACCTCCGAGCTCCGTGCGTCTTGATATTGTGCAAAAACGTCAAACGCAAACGAAGTGCATCTCCAGTCTCATCTAATTCGAACAATGGGGATGAGGTCATTGTTGATGCACCATCCCAGAAATTGGCAGCAATCAGGTAATGACGCGACCCAATGCTAAACTGGGTGAAAGAATGCGCACCCTGAATCATATGTTCGAGACCACGGACAACGGGAAACTCTGTTACAGGATCAATTGAATCATACAGCTGGAGCATGTCAGTGCATTCTCTGATTCTGTCACAATCGTCATAGCAAGGATATGTCAAGTATTCCGTTTTGGGGCAAATATTTTCTTGGAAATGGCAAGCCTTACCTGTGCAGTCACTGACAGCGTGAAAACTCGAGATTGTATACATGACCTTGGCATTTGCATCTAGCGTGTACATGCTGGATTTGGTCGTGAATCGGAAACGTGTAAAGGTACCTTCCAGTCCAGGTCGCTGACGCGTCAGGAGCTCGCAAGTTTCACCTGGCGCACAATTCTGAGAAGATGCGCACTTGTTTCCAGCCATCGAACACGCCCCAGTCTGATAAGTCCACGGCAATGTTCCCTGGATTGTAGCTCGCTTGTGCGCTGGCACGAATCCACAATCTTGTGAAAGGCACGTCCTTGACCAAATCGGAATCTGAATGCCTCTCACATGCATAACGACACCGACCGTGGTGGCTCTGAATGCTCCAAGCCATCGAGGAGTTTCGCAGTTTAGCTCATCTACATAGCCAGCAGCACACGCTGCAGAATTTTCAAGATCTGAACATTGTAAAACTGCAGTAGGTGAGTACAGAGTATCTGTACCATCAGAAAACTTGCAAGCATACTGCTTAGGCAAGGAAAACCGTCCTTTAAAAACGACGCGGGTACTGACCCGAGCAGACGCAAAATTGATATCAGGCGACCGAACTCGGTCCAAAATGCCCAGATCCTTGACCCAGTAATCTGTCTCTGCGAGTGGAGAGGCACTGAGCCCTGCTGAATGAATATCATACAAATATTTCACTTCCTCAGGCGAAATGGCTCTTCGAATCATTCGGGTAGTCTTGATGGCACCGACGTGCACAAACCTCGTCCCAAGGCGGATGTTGTCAAACGTTCCGATTGTAAAAGGAGTTTCTGATGCAGCAGCACACCCAGAGGGATACAGAATCTGCCCACACTGTTGCCTAGAACAAGCACGCTTGCTGGCGGCCAAAACACCATCCATATATATGTACAAAAACGAACCATCATACGACGCGACAACGTGCCTCCAACTGAATCTTCTGAATGGCAAGGGCCCCAGCATTACAACACTCGGAATGCCACCATCACTTTCTTCCAATGCAATCTGGAAAGAAAATGTTATATCAAGGGACTGGTCTAGCGCATAAGTGAGCAAGAATCCTTTTCGGCAACCAACCCTCTCTTGTGCGGCTGCCATCAAGCCATACGTACCAGAAGAGGATGCTGTTGATGCAAACCACATTTCAAGCGACATCTTGGACAACGGCAATTTTGCCGCATCATCGTCACCCAACAAGATATCAATATCATTCGTCACATACAGCCCCTTGTTAAGCACTCCATCAAACTGCATCGCCTCTATGTTGCCATCATTGATAATAAAAGTAGACGCCGATAATCGTTCGGCACTCGAAGGATTTCCCCAGTCCACAGTCGAACCTGAATTACAAGGAGATCCGAGGATAAAAGCTGAACCTAAACGGTCGACTTCGTCTCTGAACGAAGCTGGGTCAATGTCTATCCCATTGGACTCTCCACATTGAGTGTTTTTGGGCCTGTTGACGTGGCAGCGGGTTTGATCGCATGCGACCTTATAAGGAGGACTAAATTTATTAGCACGATGAGAGCCAAAGAGGAAAGCTGTTGATAAATCCCACAAGCCCATGGTATCAGCCAAAAGCTCATTGCAGCAGTCAGCATTGCAATCATCAGTGAGATGAGTACTGCAAGTACCATTGTCCAAATGATCTTTGTTCTGCCATAGTAATTGTGCTCCTGTGGAAGCAACTGCAAAATAATTTGTCGAAATATTGAACGAGTCAAGACCCGTGACATAATCCAAGTCGATTCCATAAGTCTGGTTAGGATCCCTCATAGCAAAATTGCTTACAGCAGGATTAAATCTGAAGCGATGCATATTGTCGAAGACTCGATCTGTTGGTGAGATTTGTGCACCCAGGGACAAATCATCATTGGATTGGTAAATTGAAATTTTGTCATGGTCTTGCTCAGTCACGTACAAATTTTTTCCATCCGGACTCTTGATCTCATGCGTTCCATACTCAAGGAGGGCATACGAATTCACGTGATCACCGCGCATACTTGAAAAATCGATTTTGTTGGAAGTTTGATCCAATATGAATGTCGAGAACGCTCTATTAAAGAATCCTTGTGCTGGCGTGACTTCTGAGGCAAACTCTTGAATGTCTTGATCTCCAGAGCTTTCCAGCACTTGGATTCTTGCAATCGAGTCCGATGTGAGTTCCTTGTTACTGCATATGTCAGAAGCTACCGTCGGATCCCGGTCAAAACACGTACAAAGACCAGAGCCAAGATTGCTGCTTGAGTTGCAGACAACATTCCAAGACAATTCAAAATTTGGAAAATCATTCACAGGTTCGACCACAATCTCAAAAGTGCTCAGCATCGACGTGTCGCTCCCAGGATATTCCGAATTTGAATAGAACCCGCCATTGTCTTGCAGCCGAACAGACAAGAAGGAGGAACCTGTGCGATATTCTGCGACTAAAAATACGAGTGTGCCATCGTCATGCAAAATTGGTAGTCCGAGGAATAAGCACGGGTTACTGATATCTTCAATTTTGAATGACACTGTTTGAGCATCACAGCTAGATGTTGACAAAGTGCATTGCTCATTTACTGGCCCAGGGATAATATTTTGTGCAGCATGCGCCAACGCATGACTTCCGCTGCCCTTGCTGACTGTGAAAATGTCCTTGACAGTAAACGACGGAGCATCATTGACAGGCAGAACGTGAATAGTAAAATTATGATCAATGGATGTATCTGTGCCCCCATAACTCTTGCCTCCGTCATCTCGCAGCCTGACAGTAACAAATGAGAATCCGAATCGATTCGGCGCTACAACAAACGTTACCGTTCCATTCCCAAGAATCACAGGCTCACTTCCGGCAGCAAACAACTCTGTGGACGTGAACTTCAACACAAAGGTATACTTTTGAGAAGGCTCTGTGCTGAGAATAGAATTGTCGGAAGAAATATTAGTAGCAAAATTCTGCAATGTATTTTGTCCACTATCCTCATACACTTCAAACACAGGGTTGGGTAAAAGGAATCCAGGGGCTTGGTTGACAGGCAAAACCTGAATGAAAACTTGAAATACGCTGGAGTTTCTTCTTACTCCTTCTAGACCTCCGTCGTCCATCAAGGTGATACTAAATTCTGTAATGCCGTTTCCAGTAAGTTTCAGCACAAAATGTAGAGCACCATCAGGATATGAGATATTGGGCAATGTTGCAAAAATCTCGTGTGCGGATTCTGGATCCAAGGGCGTTAGTATGAACATGCCTGTTTGAGACTCACAGAAGTCGCAATTCTCACTATTCTCAAAGGGACCGAGAGAAATATCCCGTCCAAAGCGGTAACGATTGTGAACAAGTTTGCTAGAGGCATCACAATCGGCCTCACCAGGGGATATCCATTCGTCATGGTACGATTGTCTTGTAATACATCCACTTCCTTGCAGCACTACAACCTTGTCCGATGCTATGCTAAAAGTGGGCACGTCATTGACGGGGTACACCTCTAGCTCCGCAGTCAAAGTAGTGCTGTTCATACCACCACCACTAGTGCCCCCATCATCATGCAACGTAACATTGATCATAGCAACTCCATGCGATTTACCCGCTGCCGCAACATGTAGTGACGCAGTGCCACCTTGGCATCTAGACATCTCTTGACCATCACACAGAATCCTTATTGTCAAACTGTCAAACAAACTTGGGATTTCGTTTACTGCCAGCCCGGCAGCTATCTGGGCAGGCTGCCGCAGGATGCCGTGCGCAGTAGAGAACCACAGCAGCTGGTCTGACTCTGACCACCCGCCCTGCGAAATATTAATAGCAAATGCAGCTAGCTGCATCTGACCGCCTTCTGCAACTCGCAATTGCGTGGTAGTTAACACGAAATTGGGCGGCTGGTTCACTGGTCGAACTTGTAAGGCAAGATCCAGAACAGCGTCCGTTTCAGACATGTTGTGCTGATCGTCAACAAGGAGAACTTTAAAAACAGCAGCACCGTTCCGGAATGGTCTGACGCGAAAGGACAAGCTGCCATCCTTTGACATTGAAATAAATGGATGATTAAAGAGTTCTGCCATGCCCGAAAGTACATCTCTCCCATTAAACAATGCAACTTCTGAACCCTCACCAACTTGGACCATGGTCGGAAGTATGATGAACGACACATTTTGCCCCTCTTCGAGGGCTCCTCCAGAAATATTGAGTGCAAATGCAGCATATTCGAACGCACCAGTCTGGTTCGAGACCACTTCGAAGATGTCGATTGAACTGGCGGAAAGATCAAAGAACGGAGGGTCGTCGATGGATTCAATATTGAGGTCGAAATATTGAGACATGGAAACATTTGAACCGTTGCCCTCTGTCCCCCCACTGTCCTCCAGAATCACCTCAAATCGAGCATGGCCATTGTAGAATGGGCGCAGCAGGAAGTGCAAGGAACCGTTATGAGAAATCTGAGGAGCCATGTCAAACCATTCTGGTTCACCACTGATTTGGAAAAGTTTGAAGGTTAAACTTTGCTCCCAACCACTGTCAAACTCTGGTTCAGCAGAAATGTTGTAAGCAAACTGCTGTTGCTGGTACAGGCCCAAGCTCTCTTTCACCGAAATATTCTGAGAAAGCAAAAATGACGGCACCTGATTGACTGCGTGCACAATAACAGTGAATGTACTGGAAGATGAAGTATTTATTCCACCGTTGTCCGAGCCCCCATTATCTCCGAGCATCAGAGTCAAATTGCAGCTTCCGGACTTGTGCGTTTCCGTGAAGAAGTTCACTACTGCGATCCAGTTACCACCACTGTCGCAATCGTAATTGTTGCCGCCGCTGTTACCACTTCCGCTGTCATAACAGCCATTGCCATTGTCTGCTGCAGTGTAGTTTTCTCTGTACGCATACACAGATGCAAGTGAAACATTGATGAGCATTTCCTCGGTTGTCTGCAATGTGCCGTCTGCAGGAAACAAAGAGAAGGTGAGATTCTGTTCTCTCTCGTCCGAAGGGCCAGCACGGATCTGAGAAATCATTTGATTTGAAACATAGGGTCGAGTAGTGTACTGGTCTCGGAAGATATGAATGGTTTCCGACGTCAACACAAACGAGGGAGGACTGTTGACAGGCAAGACATCCAGTGCGAATATTTGGGAGGCACTGCGGCCGTCCATAGATGTCGACAGGTTAAACTTCATCTTTCCATTACGCATCGCAATCAGATCAAACATGAGATCTTTATAAGGAGTACCTATGCTCAGTTTGGGTCGACCATGTGGTTGAAAAAGTTTATCCACATCAGCTTCAGTCGCAGTAGGAGATGCTTGAAATGTCACATCTGCAGATGTATTGCCAATGAAGGCCATGTGAACAAACTGCTCAATCAGCAACTGTTCCTCATTTTCAAAAACCACAATTTCAGGTATCACTGTGAACGACAGTAAAAGCCGAATTGAAAAATTGGCCCCAATTCCTGATGTTCCCATCTGCACATTGAATTTGACTTCGCCATTATAATCTACTGACTGCGCAAAAGTGAGATTGACCGAGGTGCACCAAGGGTTGCAATTGACGTCCAAAATCGGACCAACCGAAAGGAGACCCTCGTCAGTTGTGCCTGACACCCACTCCTCAGACTGCAATGCACGATGGCTCACCGGTTGGATATGGAAGTTAAGCAATTCAGTACCATCAAGATCGATGGGCGTATCTGGAGGAGAAGTCACATTGAATATGAAATCTTGCAGCCTAAGCGGATTGCTAATATTCCACACCAACCTTTCTACCACAATTGTTGCATTTGAAACCGAAAAACTGGGCTTACTTCCAGTATTCTTCATAAAAGTCTGCACAGACACCAAAAAAACCTGAGGACTCGCTCCAAGTAGTCTGCGTCTTGTGCCTCCACTCGTGGCATTGGTAGTGTTCGAGACATCAGCAAGAAAGAAAATTTCGACGGCATCTCTAATGGTGTCAGCACGAGACGCCCTGGCAAGATTTTCCTCGAGGGAAGAACCTGCAATCCGTATAGAAACAGTGCGTGCATTGCCCATAGTGTTCAACGTAGTCTCAACCGTAACAAAAATTGGCAGTACATTTAATAATGCTGCCAGACTATCGCCAATTGCAACTGAGTCAAGACTCGAAACCCCGACAACCTCAAGTACGACCACAACATACGAATTAAGCACAGTGAGGTTGAAATACTGCACTTCTGACGTATTGACGCCATAAGATCCACCGTCATCTGTCATAACTACTCCCAGACGTGCTGTTCCTGTCGTTCCACGGCTCAAAGAAAATTCGAGGGTTCCAGTAGAGGTAATAACTGGCACAAAAGGGGAAAAATTAGGTACCCAATCTGCACTGACAACTTTGAAGCTCGCTTTCTGATAGGCCTCGTTATCGACCCCCAGGTTGGCATTGAAATTTCCTTTCCGCATGCTAACGATGAAGCCTTCAAAAACAAAAAGGTCCTTCTCACCCTCCCAAATCAAGAAGTTGCTACCACAGCAAATCTTATAAGACGGTTGCTGATTAACAGGCAGAACTGTAACAGCCATTTGAAATGGAGGCGTCGCATCGAGCCCACCACAGTCTGTACCATTGTCGTCTTTCAGAATAAAACTGAACACAGCAGCACCATTGTGGTCCTCTTCCAAGCAAAATGTCAGCTGTCCAGTAGTTGCATGAATAGATGGAAAGTGCCCAGCCTGAAAGATAGACAGATCACCCTCGATAAAGGAAGCCACGAATGTGAGTGTTTGGATTCTCTCATCAGAAAGATTAGCGTCCGAAGGGCGAACGTCTATCACATAAGAATCCAAGGCGAACGGGTAGGAACAGTTTGCAATGGTGACTTGAGCGCAATGTGCACAATTCTCATCTACTGAAATATTCAAAGACGAGTTGTGGGAGAACACAGGTGGATCGTTTGTCGGTGTGATCACTACAATCACTGTCTGCGAATCGGACGTGTCAAGCCCTCCATTTGACGTGCCTCCGTCGTCTTTAGCAACAATGTGCAACGCTACGTTGTCCTGTGCATCGTGGGCAAGTGGCAGAAAGAGAGCGCCAACATTTGTATCGTCAATTTTTATATATGGACGTTCAGTGAAGAGATTCAGCATTGAGGCATCATCTCCAATCACACTTACATTGAATGAGACATTTTGATTTCCGTCGCTTTTGCGCAGTCCAGGAGACACGTCCTGCAGAAGATGGGAGATTGATACATTTGGAGCATCTTCGCATATGAAAACGATTGAACGATCCAGCTCGAATACTGGAGGCCCATTCACCGGGAGAACGATCACAGTAAATGTATGAGAAATCGAGGCATGCTCAGGTAAGCCATAGCTCACGTTAAACTCCACCGCTCCGTGATAATCTAACCTTTGCGAGAAAGAAAGACTAGCGCGTTTGCAAAACGGGTTACATATCGGTACCATGGTCGGTTTCATGGCAAAGAATCCAGGATCTGTCTCCTCATACACCCATATATCTGACGAATGTGATGCCCGATATCTGACCTGTCGTACATGAAATTCAAGCGCTTCATTCCCATCAAAGCCAAATGGAGAATTTGGTGGGGCCTTCATGTTGAACACAAAATTCTCCAACAGATAAGGATTGGCTGAATTGTACTCGAATTGTAGCACCTCTATCGTCGAGTTTGAAATATTAAATGCTGGAACATTTCCACAGTGCCTCAGGTAAGGTTGCACCACTTCGAGAGTTACATTTGTTCTGTTTGGCAGAAAACTAGCACGCACAGCTGCTCTGATTGTTCCAGCAAGCTTCGCCAAACGGAGAGTCTCGTTTATAGAAGACCCAGCAACTTTCAGAGTAACTAGGCTGATAGTATTTGCACTGTTCACGTTAAAGTCAATAGAAACTAGTGCATGGTGCCTGTTGACTGACCGCGCTGCAGCTCGCTTCACAGAATCTGCATCAATATTGGTCTGCAGTATATTCAAAGCAATCAGCACGTATGAGTTTACAACAGTCAGGTTGAATGATTTCACAGTAGAGGTATCAATGCCACTATTTGATGTTCCACCATTGTCTTGCATGACAACCGTCAGAAGTACAGTTCCGGTAATTCCTTGGCGTAGGGTAAATTTGAGAGTTCCGGCGTTGTTTATAAAAGGCTGGGCAGTGAAGAAATCTAAGCGATTGGGTTGCACCTGAAATGTCACGTTCTGAAATTCTTCGTTATCAGTTCCTGTCTTTGCATCCAAATTTCCCTTCCGGATGTTAATGATGAAATTTTCAATCTCTTGATAATCTTGGCGTCCCACACAGTCGCCATTGCCACTGCTTCCGTTGCCAGCGCCACTGCCATTAACGATGCCACTGCTGCTATTGCTAATGCCATTGCCGTTGATTGTGCAGTTTTCAATCTCAAGATGACCGTGGTCACCATCACAGAAAACGAGCTGACTGTCACAGCAGATATTGAATGCAGGTTGCTGATTCACAGGTCGAACCGTCACTATTATTTGGAAAGGCACCGTAGTGTCTACTCCTCCATAGTCTGTCCCGTTGTCATCGTTCAGAGTCACATTAAAAATTGCAACCCCATTGCGGTCTTGCGCCAAGCACAAGGTAAGCTGACCAGTACTCGCATCTATAGCAGGAAGATGACCAACCTCAAACAGGGAAAGACTGCCTCCTGCAAGAGATAATTGAAAACTGAGAAGCTGATCCGCTTCATCAGCCAAGTTCAATGCCGAAGCACGCATGTTTACCCCAAGGGGCTCGAACACGAAAGGATGCGTACATCCAGCAATAACTGCATGATCGCAGAAGGCGCAATTTTCATCAAGTGTAAGCTGCAGACTGCAGTCGCTTGCTATATTTTCACGCATGCACTTTTCGGGACATGACAACTGTTCGTGTTCCGCTGGACAGAAAAGTGAAAATGCAGGCGGGTCGTTAACTGGAAGCACCACAATTTGAAATTCAGTTGAAGACGATGTATCATGACCTTCATTTTTAGTTCCACCACTGTCACGAACGAAAACTTGGAAACTGGTAGCACCATTTGCGTCATTCATCAATTCAAATTCGAGTTTACCTTCGGCATTGAAAGTAGGTTGAATTTTGAAGAGCGAACTGGATCCAATAATCTGGATAGACATTTCTTGTTCAGTCTCTGACCAATCTTCTCCAGATGGACCATTGGTCGTGATATTCGGCCCCTTGAGATCAATCCTAACAAGATTCCAAAAACTGGAAAATTTGAAGCCCGAAATAAATTGATCTTCATGGACCTCAATCGGGATGAGAGATGTATTCAGAGAATGCACTGGAGCCTGGTTTACAGGCAAAATCTGTATGGTGAAATTTTCGGCGTCAGAATATTGTCGATTTGTACTAGAATCAACAATTGTCATTGTCACAGTCACAATCGGATCTCCAAATGCAAATGGTTTCACTTGGAAGATTAAGGTCCCATCTTGAGATATTGTCGGCGCAATCTTGAAATAATCAAAATTGCCAGAGACCGCGAAAGACACATTAGTATGTGCAGAATCCAGGTCGGGAGATCGTGAAATATTTCCTACTGCGGCAAATTCACCGAGCAAAATTGGTCCTGAATTCTCAATAGCTGTCACCACTCGAAGTGGCACAATGTATGCAGTCCGCATCACCGGGTACACTGTGATGCGGATCGTCTTAGTTTCCGAACTGTTTTGCCCACCGTACGCTGTCCCACCGTCGTCTTGCAAACTTATCTGCAGGTTCGTGATTCCCTGGACTTCAGCCCGCACTGTGAAAGCAAGGTTGCCATCAGAACTGACAGTAGGAGGAGAAGAAAAAATGGAAGGCGCTGCTGCATTGACGATAAACGTGACCCTCTGAGAGGTTTCGACCGACACATTGAGATTTGATGTAACAATCGAGTGCGCCCACTTAGTAAAGGTGTACGAACGTTCAGAACTGTGCAATGCAATCCTGACGTCATGTGCTCCGTCAAAATAAGGTGCACGATTTATCTGTACATATTTTAAAGGAATTTGCCCAATTGCCGTAGTGCCGTTGTGCGAGGCCACCTTGTGCCACTCCTGTCGTGGACCTTCCCGGTGCATTACACTAATGTTCACCGCACGTGCAACATATGCGGTCCAAGGTGTCACCAAATCAAACTCGGGCGTGTTGCATGTGAGCACTTTCGAATTTACAGGATGTGCCACAGACGACTGTGTAGACATTGGGGGATATATATTCATTTCGAACTTGCACACATATTCACGCTGAGGATCAAACCCGTGGCCCGTGATCGTAATAGACGTTGCACGGTCTCCAAGCCTGTCAGCGAAGCCTGGCGTGTGCAAAAGCCATTCTTGAGAGTAATTAAATGCAAGGTGAAAGTTGGCAGGCGAATACACCTTTTTGCCCCATCCACCTGATGACATCGAGTGTACCAAACCATGTTGCAAGGAAGAGACAGAAAAAAACACGGGTTTCACTGTAACTGGCAGTTCCGGGACAAGACATTCGATGACCTTTGGAGTCATGACAATAGCGCTCGATGCAAGATCATCGAACTGGCAAAAATATTCTTCGTTCAAATCAAACCCATAGCCTCGCACTGTGACCACTGCTCCTCCTTTTGCCGAGCCTGCAGTGGGCGAAACAGAGGCATACATTTGATAAATTTCCAGATTTAATGAGCTTGAAATGACGGAGGGCACAATCCTCTCGCCCTCGAGCAAGATGAGAGTGACATGATCATGTGCAAAGTTCCATTCTGGGCTTGTGCATACTAACTCTGTTGGGCCCAGAATTTCTGCCGGAACTGATGCAGCATTCTGTGCCTGGTTATCTTTGCTAATCCATACACACGTATAGATTTGGGTGTCATCAACGCCGAAGCCTTTGATCTTAATCTGCTCTCCTCCTGCTGGAGCAAATTGTATTGTCGAAAGAGCATTTGCATCCCATGCTGACACGAAATAGAATGTTGAACCCTGGTCGCTCGGGGTATTGAGCGCCGTCATAGCATCAACAGTTGTGAGTCCATTTGTTGTGAAGGGCACAACGTGGTCATCTGGACCCACAATAATAATGGCAACCTTGCCAGCAGAGTACTGGTTGCCCCAAAAGGGCGTGTTACAGGACATCTGCTGGAAGGATGTTGCCATTGCTGAAGAATTCATCTGAATACCTCGACTGTCGACAAAAATGCAGGTGTAGGCTTCATTAGTGTGGAAGCCATTCCCATGTACTATAATCTGCTCGCTGCCTGTCGACAATCTGCTCGTAGTAGGTGAGAAAGCATGCCATGATTTGAGTAGCGTAAAACTCTTCTCTGAGGGGTTGGAAGCACGCACTTCAGTTCCATTGAATGACACGTGGAACGTGATTTTGCCACTCTCTCCCATCCATTCAGGCACTTCGCACTGAATCAAATAAGCACTTTGTACATCAGCAGTAGAGCTTGTCGAAAGATTGTGTCTTGCAAAAGTGCACATATACTGGTCGCTGCCAACGCTGAAGCCAGCCCCAGAGATCAACAACGTGGCGCCTCCGTTTGCGAGTGCCGACGCTGCATCCAAATTGGCCCACCCGTGTAGATACTGGAAGGGGTAAGAAGTCAAAGCACCAAAACCAGCAATGCCTTGTACAGAAAATTGCGCATCTAGATACCCACGTTCGAAAATTGGGCCGTTCCACTTAGGAACGCTGCATACAAAGGTCGTAACGCTGACGTTTTCGGGATGACCTCCTTGCTCCACGTGGGTGCCATCAGAAAATACACAACTCGCCATAGATATCAGCGCGTCTGAAAAACCAGATCCCACCACCTCAACATAATTGCCCCCGACCGCACTTCCACTATTATGAGGGAGAGAGGTCCAAACAGTGTAAAAATCAAAAGCACATGTCGATTCACTGCAAGTCTGGTTATTTTGAACAACTATGTTGGCTCCTCCATTAGTAAATGCAATTGACATGTTGACTCCATCTATCTCCTGAATGATTTCTATCTGTACTCTCCCAGCGGCAAAATGTTGTCCCCACATGGGTGTTTCGCACTCCAGCATATTAGCAGCAAGAACTCTACCGAGTGTGCGCATTGTGCCCTCTGAAGTGTAAAAACGGCAGAAGTACTGCACGAAAGAGCTGAACCCGTAGCCTAGGATTTCTATAGTGGTTCCTCCACTTGCAGGACCCGACGTGGCCAGAGCGGTTCTACTTTTGTTATCCCATCCGGTCATGTACTTGAACTCAGCCTGTGTGAAAGAAGGACCGGCGATGTCGAATTTCGGCAGAGCACTCCCATTTGTGTGCGCGATACTTAGATTGAAAGTAGCGCTGGAGCCAAGTACTGAGGGTGTAGTGCAGCGGATGACTGACGATTCAACCTCAGAAGTCAGGACATCATACACATGAGTGCCTTTCGAAAATCGGCACGTGTAGCTGGAAGTGGTAATGAACCCGCCTCCCAAAACCTCAAGCAAAGTTCCACCTTTCGTTGGAGCTACAGAAGGGTTCACAGAAAACCATGCAGGCACAAAGTGCAAATTCTTGCCGTCGCCCATTTTGGGAACAGGATCGCTGTCCCTCAGCACCCGGACGCTGGATATTCTTTGAAAAATAGAATAGTTCCATGCTGGAAGAACACACTCAATATACGAGGTGTTGCTCGGATGTTGTGGAAGCGTATGCACCAATACTGACGGACAAGTTGAATCAAGGCATGCATCCGCGTAGATCTCACAACGGTACATGACATTCAAGGAGAAGCCGTATCCTGCAACCGCAAGCACCTGTCCTCCAGAAACCGCCGCGAGTCCATATTCCATATCTGGCACATTTGCATCGGTCCAGGTGGTAAAAAAATTGAACTTGCAGGCCTCTTCTTCGCATAGAACACCAACTGCCCCACCAGCAGGAGGTCCATCAATAGATGACATTGGCCCCACTCTCACAAGGTCAGTCTTTGGAATCAGCCGCTGAAAAGTGCTGGAGTGTATAGATACGTAAACAGGCAACGATGGACTAGCATCCAGGAACCTGGATGAATTGCCCCATGAGTCTTCGAAAGAATAACCCCATGGGGGTGTTGCGCACATGAGCCTTCGATTGGACAAAACACTAGCTGTGCTGTTCATTTGTTGGTCACTTCGAGAAAAAATGCAGGTGTAAGCAGCGTCTTGATCGAAACCATACCCAATGAAGATCAAAGTATCATTTCCACTAGCAGGGCCTTGGAGGGGACTAAGTGCATCTCGTGAGTCCCATCCCGCCAAAAAGGTGAACCTAGCAGTGTCTTCGCTGCCTGTATGCATAATCTGACTTGATCCTCTGAATAATGACAGCTCAACTTCACCAGCAGCATGCTTCCAAACAGGAGACTCGCACACAAGACTGGTTACGCTCAATATATCAGCAGAGACAAAAACATCAATCATCCCCCGTCTGAACCCACACGCATACTCATCAGTTTCGTCAAAGCTATAACCTGTGATTGTAATCTGTTGCTTCCGGCGACACGCACTAGCTGCCGGATGTCGGCTGATCCAACTGTCCTTGTACGTGAAATACGCTTCCACACTCTCAGGAACCACATCGCCTAATAATTTTTGTATCACGACGTGCACAGGCTGCCATACGTGTGACCAAGTTGGTGTGGTACATTCTATGCGGATGCTCGACACGGGCCTTATTGGACTCGATACTGCCCAGACTCTGTCGCCAGTAAAATTGCACAAATATAATGCGTCACTATCCAATCCATAAGTCTGTAAAGAAATTTTGACGTGGCCCAATGCTGTTCCGTTTCTCAAAGAATCTTCGACATAACCAAAGGAGACTGCAGTGAAATCAAAACTGCACCCAATCTGGCGGTTGCACACACACGGCGGTGCAGCACACGCAACATAGGGAAGAATACGTTTCGTTGGATTTGTCATCTGCCTCTCCCAAAACACAATGTCGACATTCACGAGTTGGTGCGAGAACATTGCGCCCCATTCTGGAGTGATGCATTGCATACGGCTACTTGATTGCGCAGAGCAGCTTGAATTCATTGTCATCAAACCATACGAAAAGATACTAAAGTATTCGGGAACTTGCACGTCAAATCCCCCTCCCGAGACGATCATGAGTGTGCCACCTTGCGCCGGACCTTTTGCTTGCAATCCATCGCCAACCACGATATTGTCCCACGATTCAATAAAATGAAATTGAGAAAGCGACGAGTTGTAACTGTTGAAAGCGATTTCTTCTCGGCCCTTGTGAATGCTAACCAAACTCATTTCAGCACGGTGCCTCCACTCAGGTGTCAAACACACGAGTTCCGACGGCGTAACAACAGTCGCAGCAATGAACTCATTATGCGTAGGAGAAGTAAAATTGCACGTGTACATCCCTGAACCAACCTCGAAACCAGCTCCTTTAATCGTCAAAATTTCCCCTCCTTGAGCATACCCCACGCTGCTGCCCATGCTTCTCCATTCGTGGTAGAACACAATGTACTGAGGGTTGGGGAAACAAGCTGCCAGATTACCACTTTGGCATACAGATCTCCCGTCTTCTGAAAAGAGAGACACAGCTGCTGGGATATCAACGCCATAGTTCCAGAGGATCGAGTCAAAAGAAATTTTTTCAAATCCCGCGTAAGAATAGCTTGACGCTATCTTCCTGTCCCCAACAGAAAGTTCAATGAAATACCGAACGTCTGACTTGAATCCCGCACCAGAAATGTTGACAGAGGCCAGGCTGGAGAATCTATCGAAGACGGTTGAGGAAATTTGCCACGAAGCCACAAAGTCAAAGTTCAACTCCGAGATCCCTTGACCTGATGCTGCCTGAACCCGGTGGAGAAGGGCTACATCTTGCATGAATTGCCACGTGCCGTTCTGAAGGGCTCCGTCCTGGTTCTGCGTGAACTGCCATCCGTTGCGGTAGCCTGTTTTCGTAGAACCGAAGAGACCGCGTTTCATGGATGTAAAGACAGTATCGTCTCCTTGCATAACCCCGAGATGCTGGAATTTGCCTGGTTCATTGCCTTTTGTGAATAATGTATCAGTGTCACTATATGGCGCAAGAAGCACGACTTCGTCTTCTATCATTGCCATCGTTCCTGCGACGAAAGAATGCACCCCCGATACCACGAAAAGATCGCCGAAAGATTCATTCAGATAGAAGGTCAAGAATCCGAGACTGGTAAGTCTGAACAATTGCACTGAGCCAGCCAACGCAGTGGCATCATGGATGTTATGCATTGCAACGTATTTCTCTCCCCACTCTGGTGCTGTGAAAGTGATGTTAAACGACGTCGAATTGACAGATTTTGTCGAGTACGACGAGTTGCCACGTAAAAACCGAGCCAAGTAGGTGGAGGTAGGCACGAAGCCGTTACCAGAAATTGTGATAGGCGTGCCACCTCCTGCAGGGGCGTACGTAGGAGCGATTGAATCAAACACATCGTCGTGCAAGAAAGTCCGGTCAGTGTAGCTTGCATTCTGCATTCCATATCTGGACACACATGAATACAATAGGCATGGGGGAGATAGGGCAGTGCCGTCAAAACAACTGTGCCCACTGCAAACTGTCGAACCCTTCGTCCCTACCTCATAATTTTCTAATCTCACGGTTGGGCTCCACGGCAGAACTTCGCAAGGTTGCCCTGCTAATGGACATGAAACAATATCAAAATTCGACAGCTGTGAGGGCGCGTTCCAGACCGGAGTGAGGCATGACAAGAAAGATACGTTCTCGATTGTTGCAAGGGAGCTCATTTCGTAACCTCCCTTGCTGGCTGTGAATCTGCAGTAGAAATTCCATGAATTTTCGAAACTAAATCCTTCGACAACTACCGTGTGGCCTCCCGACGCTCTGACTAGACTCGGCCCAAGAAATCGAGTCCAACTGTACACAAATTCGAGTTGCGCATAAGCTCGTGCTTCGAGAAGAATTTCTCTGCCAGAATGTGACATAATGGAAAAATTCGCAAATCTATGCCCATAAGCCCAGGCAGGAATAATGCACTTGAGCTGATGGCTCCCTGCCAAATTTTCAACACTATTAGAGAATGCCTTGGTTGCAAGAGAATCGGCGAATACAACTCCAGATGAGGTGTTGGTGCTAAATCTGCAGCGATATTCCTCTCCCTCTTGTTCGTCGTTAGTGTAGGTGATTTTCCCAGCATAAAAAAACGGGTCTGTCTCTTGGCCTCTGGCATCCACAAACGAATTAGGGGAAATGCTGGGATGGACTACATGCGTTAAAATAATCTTTCCGGGCTGAATGCTAACGAATTGATCGGACCATTCTTTGCAGCGTTGGGCTACACCCGGTACACACTCATATCCCGGCTCATTGCTGTTGGCGAAACGAAGACCCTTATCTGCTACAATCAAAAAGCCAAGGGTTTCTCCTGCACCTATTGCAACTTCATCGATCTCAACATTGAATCTCAATGAAGAGTCGACCGCAATGCTGAACCCCGCTGCCATGCCTAGTACTTGGCTAGTGCTATTATCTGTTTTTCCAGCCAATGCCCACGAGTCGCGCAAAAGCTCATAGCCCAACATCCCACATAGAGGGTCGGGGCATTTGCTCTTATCACGCTTAAAAATCCACACTTTTTGGTTGCCTTCAACGAGAGCAGTAAACTCGAGAGCAGAGATACGTACGGATCGCCGTGCGAAGACATCAAATCCAACACCCCAATACTGCAAACCCGTGTCTTCACCAGGGTCAACAGGATTTTCTTTGAACTGGCGTGGTAGCGCTGGCGCAGAAAGATTCTGTGTCTTCTGATAGGCAGTGAGTGTAGTAGTGAATTCAAGATAATGGGCTGCGAGGCCCGAAATTTTAGAGGTCAAAACGCGGCCGCCGGATGCAAGGCTTTGATGCACATCAATGCTTGTGTATGCTGGCTCGAACATGTATTGCGAATATCCGTTTGGTGCTAATGGTACTAGGACCTGTATGTGTGAGCCTGACAAGTGATGTGCTGCAGCTGTACTGCGCTGTGCTCGAAAAACTAGCACTGAGTAGTTATTCGGCACATGTGTAACAAGCATCACTTCTTCGTTCACCATGATATTCGTGCCGACTTCCATGTACAGAGCCCGGAACTCTGCTGTCATATGATTGCTAGCATTGAATGTCAATTCCACAGTTTTTTCCGAGACATCCAACGACAAAGTCACTGGCACTGTCTTGCGCATCAGCCGCACTTGCGAAGTTGTAGCTGGGTACTGCTTACCCCACTTGCCTGATACATTGCAAGCAATTTCACCGGGCGAGGCACTGACTGCACCAACTTTCACTACATAGTCCGGAAGCCATGGAAATCCTGATAGATCATCAGCAGAGAAATGACAATCAAACGATTCATTAGCACCTTGCAGCGAATCGCCCCCAAGGAGCACTGTTTCATCCGAAGCTGATCCAGACGCCAGGATCGATCGGGAGAACGAAGCAGAGAAGTAGAACAGTGTGTGGTCACGACCAACATGCTGTGGAAGCCTTGTGGTATTGTAGACAACGTGAATGAAAACTCGGCCTGGGCCATGTGGCCATACTGGCGTCAAGCACAGGATTTCTCTGGGGTTCAGGACAGCAGCTGCCTCAGAATCAACAAAAGAAGAGGAGTGTGATGCGTTCATAAACCTGCACTTGTATGCAGTTGACCTCGGCTCAAATCCGTCGCCGACCACCTTGACAACCATACCACCGCTTGAAGCACCCCAGCATTGCACTGGTCCAAAAGGATGGCACATGTTTTCGTAGAGAGCATCCCCCAATTTTCCTACATAAACCTGCTCCATTGACGCTAAAGCCGTGATTGTCGTAACAACATTCTCCGAAGGGTGTGCCATCGAGCCACCCAGTTCGACATTTACACGAACACAGGTCATGGGACCATCGCATTGGAAAAGCTTGACATCAAGAAGCCCTTGGGGTCCATACCAAGTAATTGAAGGAAACTCAATTTCAGAACCATTTGAGGCTTTCACAGACTTGGTTTGCAGTTGTAAAATGCTGCCACTATAACTTAGCCCAGTAAGTTCAGCAAAATATGTCACGTTTGTTCCAATACCATATTTGAAACCAATGCCAGCAACGGTAAAGTTCGAAGAAATTAAGATGTCATCAACCTGCCGGCCGCCATGAGATGGGCCATAGACTGATACATATTGTGGTGCTGATGGAAGCCACCAAGATGCAAGGTATTGGAATTTATGAATGCGTCCCGCATCTCCTGCATATGATATGTTCGATGCACTTTGATCCACAATAATTATATCTACTTGCTGAAGATCTTCAGTCCACATCGGAGTCACACATTCAATGTATTGAGTGGAAATCACCTTGGCTTTTTGACTTCTCACGCCTCCAAATTCACAGTAATAATGCAGCGAAGCATTGAACCCAAACCCCATAACATTTATCACTGTGTTTCCAGATGCAGGTCCATGGCATCCTCCAGCAGTGCACGCGATGCCAGTCCAGCTCTCCAGCAAAGCCACTGTGATTGGTGTAGCAAAGTTCTTCACAGCAACACCCCGGTACATCACAGACACTGTGTACTCATGAGCGACATAATTTGAAGGTATCCCAATGCTTCCAAAGATGCATTGGACTTGTGTCGTGCCTGGCCACACAAGTGTGGCCGTGGAGCGGACGGTTATATTTCGATCGATTGCAACAAGCTTGCACGAGTATTCCTGGCTTTCTCCATCAGTTGGAATAAAGCCTGCTCCAAGCACAGTAATAGTAGCAGGCCAACAAGTACCGGAACACCCTGTAATTGGGTAAGGACCATTGGCAGCAGAAATCATGGTCGACTCGAACGTGAAGGTTTTTCCCGACGGATGACCAGGTCCTAGGGCAATTTCGAGCCATTGATCGCGTTCCATTCCGTGGAGAGTCACGGAAGCCACGGCCGTGGGACCTTTCCACGGAGACAGACGGACTGTGTGCGAATTTCCCGATGTTGCGTTGAACTGTACTGACAATTGAGTCGTTTGCGTGTGTGGAGTGCCAGTACTTGTAAAACGGACTTCATATTTTTTGATTGGATCCAGCCCCACGGCAAGCACTTGGATCGAGAAATTTCCCACTGCTGGCCCCGAAGAATTGCTGCAAATGCCCTCCTTGGCCCCTGTGCAGCCGCTGAGGCCGTACCAGAGCGGCTGGTAAGTAACACTCAGCTGATCCTGCAGAACAAGCGGCATACCTGAAACGAGAGGGAAGGTGATGAGCACAAGCTCAGCTACTAAACCAGCAGGAAGTGCAGGGGCAGAGCACATCAGCTCCGTGAAGGACAGGATAATTGCTGTGGCATCGGAATAATTGCCGAGGAAATCGAAACGGCAAATGTAGGTCCTGCTTGACGAAAATCCGATGCCAGAAACAGTCAGATTTGCCCCCCACACCGTGATTTCAGGTGGTGATACCCCCACAATTTGTGCCTGATATTCAAATGTAGTTGATTGCATCAATGCAACTGGAACATCTTCTCCTCCGAATGAGGAATCGTAAAGTATAACTTGAGTCTTGGCTGGGGTGTACGGCCAATTTGGGGTCACGCATATTACATGTGTGTTATTCAAAATCCTACTGCCTCCAAAGGTCAGCATCACCTCTGATGAGCAAAGCCTCCGAGAGCAATCGCTGCTCTGAGCACACGATTTGCCTGCGTCTGTTCCTCCTTTGCAATGCTTCGAGTATTCGGAGTTGTCAGTATCATCAACCTGCCGAAACTCGCACTTGTATGCATTGTTGGAACAATTTGGGGTCTGCCCCAAATAGCAAAAGTTTGAACCCACTAGTGTGACTTCAGAGCCACCAGTCGCAGGGCCCTGTAGTGAAAATCCTTGAACTACAAATGCCGTTGTGAATCTGATGTAAAAATGGTCGTGAACATCATGATATAAGGGCAAGGCATCCAAGTGCACCAACGAAAGGATAGTTTTCACAGAAGAAGAGGTACTCTGGGCATGAGACCAGGCAGGGGTATTGCAGTGCACCAAGGTAGAATTCTCCACCTGCACGGGCTCTGACACAAAAATCGTAGAATTCTCAACACATGTGAATCTACATGTTTGACTAAAGCCACTCGACATGTCGAAGCCAGCCCCTGTAATCGTAACACGGCTACCCCCACTAAGAGGTGACAAATAAAACGATCGGGTGACTTCTGGCCAAGGTTGACTGGTCATAAAGAGGGTCTTGGCGGTGTGCCAAGATGCAACATATCTGAACTCAGCTTGGTATGGTTCTCCGGAGAAATATGCGAGATTCTCCTGCCCACCCTTGATGGAAAAAAGAGTAAGTGTTACCGTCTGCTCATGCTGTGACCAAACCGGTGTGTCGCATTCTACTTCAGTACTCACATGCACGGTGGCGACAGTGTCTTTCGCCCGATCGATTTCGGATCGTCCAGTCCACCTACAGCGCAAATTTGTGGTCATGGGGAAGAAAGCATTTCCTGCTATTGTGACCCGTGTTCCCCCTTCTCGCACACCATACGTGGGAGCAATGTTATTCCAATATGACGTGAACGTGAACGCGAATGCTTCTCCAAGCTTGCTAACAACATTTGTACCTTTCAAAAACTCGACACGCACTGAAGTTTCACCATAATCCCATGAGGGCACTTTACAAAGTAGTCGGGTATCCAAGTTTGGAACACAATGTGCCGATATTGATTGCTCTCTTCCCTCTGCGTCTGCTCCATACATGACAACCTGATAATCAGCAGCCAACACGTCCATCCCTTGGCTGGTGACCACTAGATCATAGCCCCCCTTCGCACTGCCAAAAGTCGGTGACGCAGTGATCCAAAACCCACCTGTTTGATATTCGAATAGAACTGACAGCGCTCCAACTAGCTGCAGAGATTGCCCATTTTCAGAAAGGGTGAGCGTTGCAATTCCGCCCTGCGGCCAAGGCGGAGAAGAACAAGAAATTAAAGTGCCGGATAGAAAATAGGCTGTCGAAGTGACTGGCCCGTGTACGCCAGCCTCTGTGAAAAGACAATGATACGTCTTGAGCAAGCTGAATCCAGCCCCCTGGACTGCCACCGACGTTCCTCCAACAGTTGGGCCAGAAGGCTGGTCAATTCCGTGCCAAGCCGGTGATATTGCAAAGGACGAATTGCCCATCAAGGCTGAACCGTCCTGGTGCACCTTAAGAATAGAAGCACATGCAGCATGAGTCCAGACCGGGACTCTGCACGTTAAAATCGATGCCGACGTCCTGCACATGTGGAGCGGAGTCAGACACCGAGGCAATAATTCAACACAGAGGGAAACCAAAAGACTCAGCCACTTACGGAGTTGAGGTCCTTGATTGCAAAGAATTGGGCCCGCAAGAAAACATGCAGCTGTAGTCCCTGCGCATTGTGTTGAACCCTGCACCAACCACGGTGACGACGTAGCCTCCGAGTCCATGGCCAGCGACGGGGTGAGCAAGATTGAATATCACCTCGCCTTGGGCTCCAGCCGTCGGGATTTTGCCTGCACCCACAAACATAACAGGCAACTTGCAGAGTGAGACACGCCCTCAGAGCGCAATGTTGCATCGGGTGGAGAGGTCATTACCGGCGGTCATCAGGAGGAAGGCGAGGATGATGCAAGTGAAAGTAGGTAACTCCAAGGCAGGGGACATTAGGCTGCGAATGCTGCAAGTGCCGGGTTGAGTGCTGCGCAGCGTCGGCCTTCGTATACAAACCCTGCGCAGCGTCGGCCTTCGAATACAAAGCCAGCGGGGCTGCGAATTGCCTGGTAGGTTGCGCGACGGTTCGGGACTGCGATTGGGCTCGGGGAGACCAACGCTGCTGCGGCGCTCGGGGTCTGCAACATTGTGACGGTAAAAGAAATTGGTATCGCAATGTCTGCCGGCGCATTCGAGCCAATCATGCGTGGTGCGATGATGCTGCCTGTGTCGATGTCTGCTGTCGCTGCTTGCCAGTCCTGCGTCACGCGCACACGCGCAATCGAGGTCGATGGTGCCGGACTGTGCAGCACACGTGGCATGCTCGTGCGTGCCCGCATCATGGGTGTCACTGCGCATGGTTCCCCATAAACTGGACTCCTCAAACTCCGAGCAAAGACGATCAGGTGAGCGTTCATCATGGCTCATCCCCACCACCCGATGGCGACTCTTGAAAACAAGGAAATCTGGAATTTCCAAATATAGCGGGAAACCAAAAACAATTGTTGTCGGTTGATACTTACAGATAGTGAAGGAGGCGGGGATGGAGACACCTCAAATTCCGCATGGGGAGTTTGAGGAGGCCAAAGTGGGACGTTCATGAAGTTGAGCTGATGAGCTCTCTTGAATATAGCCTGGCCAGGGCTCGCACCTCCTCGTGATCGTCGTTTGCCTGGCTGGCTTCGTGTGTTGTCCTGGCCGCACACACGTGAAAAGAGTTGGGATTGAGAGTGCGGGTTTAGCATGGGCGGGCTGGTGTCGTCGACTGCCGCATCTAATACAGGTGTGTGTTTCATGTGCATCACTTGTCTCATCCTATTTTTCTCCTGCTCCTCGTGATTGACACAAGCTGTACTCTTTTTGATATTCTTCAGAGACGGATTGGGAAGACGGAAAGATCGTGCGGGTGAGCGTTGGTGCTATTGAATTGCTCCGTGCGTGCGCGCTTTGACGCTGTCTGACTGTGCATCTTTGATATTCCTGCAGGACACGCGGGTGAATACAGCCTCAAACCAAAAGCCTATCCAGGTTTGCAATCTTGAATGACTTCACTGTCTCGACAGCGCGCTATACGTGCAACGCTAAATGCTAACTATGCGCCGGTCAACAGGGTGTGCAGACTCCCCGGTGGAGGAAGGTTGAAATAGCGGCCAGGAGAGAAAAGGGTGGCCAAGTGGAATTCCATTCAGTCGTTGAGATGCGTGCCTTTCAGCAGCTGCAGGTTGGGCATTCGTAGCAGAAGTCGGGTAGTAGATATGTGCACATCTGACAGTAGCACAGAGCATGCACACGGGACACAGTTGGTCAGCAATGTTGGCGATGCCTTCTGGGCGCGCGGCGGCGGAGGTCTTTTGCCCTGCGTGTCTGTTAGTGTCTGTCTGTTAGTGTCTGTTATTATCTGTTAGTGCCTTTTAGTGTTAGTGACTATTAGTGTCTGCTAGTGTCTGCTAGTGTCTGTTAGTGTCTATTAGTATCTGTCAGTATCTCTTAGAGATATAGTATCTGTTAGTGTCTGTTAGTATCTGTTTGTGTCTGTTAGTGTCTGTGAGTGTCTGTCAGCCTCTATTAGGTTCTGTGAGGGTCTGTTAGTCTCAGCAGCCGCGTGCCACCCGAAGTCCCGCCCCCCAAACGCCATTTTCCCTCTATTTCTGGGTCCCGATTGCTGAGGCGCTCGAAATGCTTGCTTTGTGTCGAGCACTTGCAAGCGCTAATGCGCATTTGTGCGTCGATCCGCTGATTTTTCAAAAAAACGTGTTTTCTTGTTGGGTTGCAGCGTTTTTTGCACGTTTGCAAGCGCTCGGCAAACAGCGCAGAGACCTCAATTACAAAAAACATTTCCATTACACTACCCTATTCGCATAGATATTCCATTACACTACCCTCATTCACCTAGATATCTCCATTGCACTACCCTATTTAGACCCAATATGTGTATACGGCATGTATCGTGTCTTGCCCACAGTCAAGTGCTCTATCATCGACAGATTTTTTTGCTTGGACTCTTCCTGATGTCTGAAATCACATCTTCTTGCATAGGCGCCGCATATGATAGCGCAGGGTTATCAGGGAGGCGGCGGAGACAGGGTAACGTCTTTCCCGGAGGAGGAGACGGCACATCAAGATGGCGAGCCCAAGGGTATTCTCAATGGTCAGTCTCAAGTTTACAGCACACAGATGTAAACTTTTTTGAGTGCTTCATTCCTCTTGCGTCTGTGTTGTTTGAGTTCTGGCAGTGTCTTAAAAAGTCTGTGCGCAGGTTCTGGTGAAAATATCGAGCGATCGCCAAGCATTGTAACGTCCAGTGCTTCTCAATTCGAAACTCTGAAAGGTCTGTGCTCGAATTTTCAGGCCTCTTCTTCATATTTCTTTCCAAGGATGTATCGCTGCTACCTGCACCTTACCCTCGTCCGCACTCTCTGCATACACTCTGACTTTTCCGGGCTGACAGAATCGTCGGACCATCAAACACTTGGGGGAAAAGATCAATGGGGTAAAAAGAAGCGGTCCGTGTTGAAAAGCGATCACTCGTCGGCTAGTGGGGTTGCTGAGGGCGGATTTATGTCGGCTCCTTGGAAATTTATTACAAGAAGCAAACAGGCTGATGCCGACAAGGAAAATATCCTGCATGTGAAATTGCCTCCGGTAATCCAATGCAGCTGATCAGATCCTGAAACTCTTGAAAATGTGGGTGTGAAAATGTGTCGTATATGGATGTACATATTTATATATATACATCTGTATGTGCTTGTATGTGTGGGTGTATGTGTGTGTGTATATGTGTGTGTTTATGCGTATGTGTTGGTTGGTGGGGGTGAAGCTGTGTATTTATATATGCATGTAAATATTTATCT
>Ga0335398_10002084_pt1 | contig 32338 bp, 29 predicted proteins | sample BON03_FD_205742 | JGI IMG/M metagenome (GOLD analysis project Ga0335398, IMG submission 205742) | Freshwater microbial communities from Lake Bonney liftoff mats and glacier meltwater in Antarctica - BON-03 (spades assembly) (version 2) | ecosystem: Environmental > Aquatic > Freshwater > Ice >... | reverse complement strand
CTGCAACATTCTGAACCGCCGTAATCTCAAAATGCTCTAGCAGTTTTAAAGGCAATATTTGCCCGATTAATACATCACTTATCACACTACAAAACTAACTACTCCCCGTAAATTTCATGTGAGCCGTTTCTTCTATTAAGGATATGACTCTGTCATAGTGTACGATGCGTTCCATATTAATTGAAACGCTAGCTTTCCAATAAGTGGTGATTGTTTTTGTTTTAGGATTAATATTTACAATGTTACCAGATAAAAATTCAGAGTAAATGTACTTTTTTGAATCAAGTCTATAGATAAATACATCATAAAAATATCCTCCAGTGCCAGACTTATAATGATTAAGAACTTTTATATCCTTGAAACCATCAAAGTTGACATCGATGTAACTTTCGTTTTGTACATCAACCCAAGCAAGAATTAAGCTATCTGAGTATTGAGAATTTTCATAATATACCAATGCTGAATTATCGAGTATAACATTAGAATCCTTTGGCTGAAGTCCTAATATATAATTTGTTGGGCAATTTCGAATGTATCGATTTGTTCAGATGGATTAGACGTATTTCTAGTTTTGCAAGACCAGAAAGTACATAGTCCAATGAAGAGGTAAAGAGCAGTTTGGTTTCTCATCTACTGCCCGTTCTTAGCCAGTACACCTTGTGTTAACCAGTTGGCAATAGCTTGACGATTATTTACGATTAACAATCTTTTTTGGTCAAACTCATTGGTGATATTTCCAAGTTCTATGTAAACCACAGGAGGCTTACATTCTCTTAGTGTATGCAAGTCACGGCTTCTTACTACGCCTCTATAACCTCTATCAGCTTGATGCTCTTCATACTCAGACTTTATCGTACGGTACATTTCCATAGCCATATCTTTTCCAGTATTACTTCCTGGATAGTAGTAGAAAAATATATCGACCTTTTGTTCTTCGTATCTACTATCTATATGTATTTCTATTACGCGTTGGATCGTTGCGCCTTCTTTACGATGTTCTTCGTAAAGCTCATTTATTTTTCCTGAGCGTTGTTTTAAGCGTCTAGCTTGATTTAGAGGTATACTTTGGTTGAACCACACGGTTTCGTCTTTGTCGCCTTCTAAAAACTCCTCATCACGTATACCATCGTCATCCCTCGTGATAATGTAGACTGTAGCACTGTGTTGGAGTAAGTCTCTGGCAAAACGAAGCGTTATGTCGTAAGCATACTCATCTTCGCAAAGTATGTGGCCATCTTTTTTGCCAATAGCCCCAGGATCTGGCCCGCCGTGTCCGCTTATAAGATAGTATACTTGGCCTTCTAGTCTTTTAGTATAAATGGGCGTTTTTTCATGCTCTTTACCAAATATAGGGAAGTTAGCCCAGCTTAATGGAGCTGTGGTTTCTTGGTCTATTTCTTCGGTATGTTTAGTAAGATTGGGGTCTCCAGCGTCCGCCTTTTCTTTTATTTCATTAATTTTCTTTATCTCAGCCTCTACAGTGCAGTAGATAGCATGTACAGGAATCCAAAGCACCTTATCTACTCTGTAATCAAATTCTCTTATTCCGTCATCTGCTAGTTCTTGATTATATTCCTGAATATAAACAGCTAGATCAAAATTATCATTATGGATAGTAGTACGTATACTTATATCATTATAATCATATACGTAGATAGGCATCTTATAGGCCTTAGCGAGTTGAAGTTGGTCGGTACTGTTAAGGTTATTAATAGTAAGAAAGGTATCTATGTTGCAGGAGTGGGCCGCTAGGTTGTACCTGTTTAATAACACGGAGATTCCATCTCCTTTTTTTGCTCTTACCTTTAAGTATTCTTGGGCATTTATATTATTGCCTATTATCACTAAAAGAAAAAGTACTATATAATTTTTAAATTGCCCAACCATTGCTTCCTGTAAGTGGGACAAAATTAAAATCTCCGTGACTGCTTTCTGTATATTCATTATCACCATTCCTTGTTACTAGTATCATTTTTTGGACATCTAAATCTCCTACAGGTGCTACTATTTTCCCTCCTAGGCTTAACTGTGCCGTCAAAGAAGACAAAAGTTTAGGAGCTGCAGCCGTTATTATTATTTTATTAAACGGTGCTAACTCAGGAAGACCTTTAGAGCCGTCACCATAAATTGTTGCAATATCTAAGCCTAGTTTTTTAAAGATTGCTTTTGCTGAGGTATACAGTTGCTCCACCGTTTCTATGCTATACACATTGGCTCCCATGACCTTCAGTACAGCACTTTGGTATCCGCTACCTGTACCTATTTCTAGTACTTTGTCTCCAGGTTTTATATCTAGAAGTTGAGTTTGCATGGCGACTGTGAAAGGCTGAGAGATGGTTTGACCTCCTTCTATGGGAAAGGCTATATTCTCATATGCTTTATCTAAAAAATCCTTGGGAAAGAAAAAGTGGCGTGGCACAGCATCTATAGCACGGAGGACATTAGGAGCATGTATGCCCATAGATTTTAATTCTGAAACGAGCTGAGCTCGCTTGCCTTTAAGTTTGTAGGTGTCCTGTAGCAAGTGTTTAGTTTTAAGTACGCAGCAAATATGAATGTTTTTGGCTGACAAAAAATTACAACGTATTTCGTAGACAGTAAAAGAAAGATAAATAGTGAGAATTGGAATCATAGGAGTAGGCAATTTTTCGTCTAAAGTGCTTGAGTATTTAAGGGCAATAGACACTCTCACGGTAGTAGGTGGTTACGATTCACTTGTTTTGGATAGATTTAAGTCTTATGGCTCCTTAGAGGACATGCTTCCCGAGGTTGATAGCGTGCTAGTCTTCGATATTTTATACTCTAGTTTTGCTTCTCTTTCTGTGGTTATTAAATACGGTAAAAACTTATATATAGAAACACCAGGATTGTGTACTAATCGAGAACTGCGTGGCCTAGAAATGCTAGGATATGAGTCAGGATCTGTGGTGCAGATAGGTCAAAAGCAACGGTATTACTCTTTCTATGATGACTTGGCTAAGTATGATTTAACTCCTCGTATAATAGAGAGCAGTAGATTTGTGAAATTTAATAAAAAGTCTACGCAGCTTAGTGTAATAGATGATCTGATGCTGCATGATATAGATGTAACGCTTATGATAGCTAACGCTGAGGTAAAGTCAGTATATAGTACAGCAGTAGGAGTTTATTATAAGGATCCTGATGTGGTTAATACGCGTATAGAGTTTTATAATGGGTGTGTGGCAAACTTGTCTGCAAGTAAGATATCGAATAAAGAGGTGCATCAAGCTAAAGTATTTCAAAATAATACGTACTGCAGCATAGACTATGTAAACCAGCTACTAAAAGTGCAAAGTAACACTGGTGTGGAGGAGGGCTCTAGTGAAGAATGGGGAGTGAAAACTACCTATCGTCAAGCCAAAGATACCGTGGGTTACATTTCTATGGTAGAAAAAGAAATAAATTCGTTTTATCATTGTATCATTAATAATATAGAACCTATTTCAGGTATTCCTCAATATTTGCAACTCCAGTCAGTGACGGATAAAATAAAAGAACAATTAGAACGCAATTTCACTACCAACGTATAGTATCATCTCTAGTATTGCTAGGGACTTTCATTTGTGTGATTTCTTTTAGCGGATGTGATGATGCGGAACCTATTCCAGCTTATCTATACATTGCTAATATTGATGTTTCTGTAAGTTCAGATGGCACTCAGGGAGATAATAATGATGACATAGTTGACGCTTGGGTTTTTGTAGATGGTCAAGCGGTAGGTACTTTTGAGTTGCCAGCGACTATTCCTGTACTGCACTCAGGTACCAGTGTTGTGACAGTTTTAGCTGGGATAAAAAAAAATGGATTAAACTCTGACCGAGTTATTTATCCATTTTATGAAGCCTACGAGGTTACTATAGAGCTTATACCCTCACAGGTAGATACCCTGCGTCCGGTGGTGAATTATCGAGAAGGAGTTACATTTCCTTGGCTAGAAAATTTTGAAGATAATTCAATATCACTTGCTGGAAGTGGCTCGGGAACTACAGATACTTTCAGAATTACAGAAGATCCTAAGGATGTATATAATTATGATGGTATCAATAACTTAAGAACCGGAGAGACTTTTATTGGCAATGGTTTTCAAAGATGGGAAAATTCATCTGTAGATCAGTTTGATCTACCAAGAATAGGTCAGGATATTTATTTAGAAATCAACTTCAAGTGTAATACGGAGTTTGTAGTAGGAATATATCCTTTTAATAGTTCAATTGTGACGGGTATACCAGTAGTTAATTTTTTCAGTTCGGCTGATGATACTGGTGATATGCAGTGGAAGAAGGCATATATCAGTCTAAAAGAAGATGTCAATAATCCTGAATTCCAAAATGCAGAATTTAAGGTGTTCTTTTTTACTCAAAGCTCACAAGGCAGCAGTACTAAAATATTCTTAGATAATATAAAACTTATTCATTTTTGAATCGGAGTAAACTCATACTAAAATACGTATTACTGGATTTCCTAGCTGCTCTTGTAGCTTGGGGAGTATTTTTTGTATTCAGAAAATGCTATGTAGACGGTATACTTAATCCCTACTATCTTCGGTATGTGTGGTCCGACTCTAAGCTGTATTTTGGGTTGTTTTTTATACCCTCATTTTGGATTATTCTACATGCTCTCATCGGATTATACAGGAGTGTCTATCGTAAGAGTAGACTAAAGGAGTTTTTACAAATACTTACCACCAGTATACTCGGGGTGTTAGTTATATTTTTTACGCTATTGCTAGATGATGAAGTTTCTGCATATAACTCTTATTACGAGTCACTTGCAGTGCTATTCGTGCTTCATTTTTTTCCTACTTCACTTTTTAGGATGATATTGTCCTCCCGTATTGCTCATAAGATAAAAAGACGAGAGATAGGGTTTAATACGCTTTTAGTGGGCTGTGGGCCTAGAGCTAGTGCCATTTATACTGAGCTTTCCACTGCCACAAAATCTGAGGGGCATTTCTTTCAAGGATATGTGAATATCAATGGTGAGACACCAAATATCAAAGATCTTACTCGACTAGGTAGCAAGGCTGATATCCCGCAGATAATTGTAGATCGAGGTATTCAAGAAGTAGTGATAGCTACGGAAGAGTATCAAAAAGAGGATATCGCAGATATAATAGCTAACTTAGATGGAGAGAAGGTTGTGATACGTGTTATACCTAATCTATATCAGCATTTAGCTGGTATGGTAAAGATAGGAAATGTATTAGGAGCTGTCCTCATAGAGATAGAGACCAATGTGCTACCTCCTTGGCAGAAGTTTATTAAACGTAGCTTTGATATTGTAACTGCTGTACTAGTACTTTCTGTAGGTTCGCCTTTTTATATACTAATAGGTTTATTAGTGAAACTAGGAAGCAGGGGTCCTGTGTTTTATACTCAGGAGCGCATAGGTCTTGGAGGTCATGTATTTGATATTATCAAGTTTCGGAGTATGAAATTGGATGCAGAAGCTGCCGGTCCGCAACTTAGTAAAGAGAATGATCCCCGTATTACGGGAATGGGTAAGTTTTTGCGTAAGACACGTGTAGACGAGTTTCCTCAGTTTTGGAATGTACTGTTAGGAGACATGAGTCTAGTAGGGCCAAGACCTGAACGTCAGTTTTTTATAGATCAAATAGTACAGAAAGCACCACATTATAAGCGATTACAAAAGATAAAACCAGGCATCACCTCTTGGGGTCAGGTGAAATACGGCTATGCCGAAAATGTAGACGAAATGGTAGAGCGTCTACAATACGATTTACTATACCTTGAAAATATCTCATTAGTCTTGGATCTAAAAATCCTAATCTATACGGTGCTGATAATGATACAGGGAAGAGGACAGTAAATCTAAAACTTCATTAGCAGTGAGCCGTGCATCGGTATTTTGACCTGATTGTTTTATATCATAAACTCACTCTTGACTCGTTCTATCATTCCCTTAAAACAGTTGTGTGAAGAGTAATTATATTCTTAGAATTGGATTACCTGTAAATTTTCACTTATCAGAGAGTTAAATACTTTTGTTATTGAATGATTCCATTCGATCTTAGCTAGCGTCAGGTTGTCTTTTCCGAAGTGGCACTGTAGTCGAAGGATAAACTGCTCTATTACACCTTCTAATAGCAGAATATTTATGGGTTTTAGCGTATTTTTCCCTTCAGGAAATCTTTTTTTTTGTAAAATTTACTGTCCACTTGTATTGCAGTTTTTTTCGATGCAGTCAGTACTTATTTTTCAATAATTTTCAGTGCTTCATCTATAGTATTTACTGGTAACTGGCATACTCCCAACTTACATACGTATATGCTGGTTTTACCTTTGCTAAACCTGTCTTTCATTAGCGGGATTTCAGAGGCAGTAGTGGTATATGCTAGCAGCACATTTGGCTGGTCTAGCTGCATTAGTTTGTTGGCTAGTATTTCTGATTTTGGTCCCACTATGGCTATTTCATAATAGGGTAGAGTATGTTTCAGTAGAGCACGCCCCCAGTTGCTGTGTCCACCGGCATAGGTGACCATATTTTGCTGTACTTTACCTATCAGATTTTCTGAGATATTGAGATATTTGGTCTCACCATAGATAAGTCCTAATGAGTGCATCACATTGGCCATAGCAGAGTTAGTGGCGGGTATTACATTATCATGTACTTCTGAGGTACGTACTATAAGTTCATTGGCTTCATTAAAATAAAAAAGTTCTTTATCTGCATCGTAAAATTTACTTATAGCTCTGTCTGTAATTGTCTTAGCATTGGATATATAGTGATCTTCACCTGTGATTTCGTAAGTTGCAATACATGCCTCTGCTCCAAACGCATAATCATCCAACATGCCATTTATGGTAGATTTACCATTTTTATACGTATGCCATACTCGCTTCGTAGTAAGTTGATGTTTTAGAAGGGCATCCATAGCATTGACTGCAAGTGTTTTGTAGTCGTTATTTCCAGTTGCTTTGTATGCTTGGCATAGTCCTGTTATGAGTAGAGCATTCCAAGCGGTAAGAGATTTATCATCTAACCCTGGTGGTACTCGCTTGCTTCTTACCTTAAGTAGTTTCCTGTCTATTGTGTCTATTCTGAGTGCTAGCTTAGCTTCTGTTATTTTAAACTGTCTAGCTATATCAGCTGCACTCTGTTCTCTTAAAAGTATATTGTTGCCATGTTCCCATTTCCCTTTGCCGCCTATTTGGTAGTAAACACTTGCTAAATCATAGTCCTCTCCGAGTATTTTTTTAGTTTCTGAGGTGGTCCATACGTAGTATTTTCCTTCCTCCCCTTCGCTATCTGCGTCTAACGCAGCATAAAACATTCCGCTTTTATCTAGCATCTCTCGCCGCAGCCAGTTGACTGTTTTATCTATTACCTCTAGGTACAGTGGATCTTTAAATCTTTTATATGCTTTAGCATATATGGTAAGTAGCTGACCGTTGTCGTAGCCCATTTTTTCGAAATGAGGTGCTTTCCAAAGTGCATCTACACTGTATCTGGAGAAGCCACCACCTATCTGATCAAAAATACCGCCATAAGCCATTTTTTGTAGGGTTAGGTTTATGAAACTATCTGTATAATCATCATTAAAATAAAAACTATAGTCCAGTAGGTAATTGTAGCTGCTAGGCATCGGGAATTTCGGAGCTCTATCTATTCCACCTTCCTTCATGTCCCAATTTGCTTTCCATTTTTCTACCATTTGTTTGGGTATTTTAGCATCTAGTTTTTGAGAAGTGTTATCACTTATGGCCGTTTCTTGGAGAGAGATACCTGTGGTTAGTTTCTCTGCGTATTCTTCTAGTTTATCTCTGTTATCAGTATAATTTTGATCTACAGACTGCAGCAGTCTTACCCAGTCTGCAGTAGGGTAGTAAGTCCCTGCATGAAAAGGTCTGCCATCAGGTAAGGCGAAACAATTAAGCGGCCATCCTCCACCCCCAGTTATGATATTAGCAGCAGTCATATATACCTGGTCTACATCAGGTCGCTCTTCTCGGTCTACTTTGATACAGAAAAAGTGCTCATTCATGTATGTTGCTACCTCCTCGTTTTCAAAACTTTCATGCTCCATCACGTGACACCAGTGGCAGCTGCTGTAGCCTATACTTATGAGAAGTGGTTTATCCAGCTCTTTGGCTTTAGCTAGGTTTTTCTCATTCCAAGCGTGCCAATCTACCGGATTGTGAGCGTGTTGAAGGAGATATGGACTAGTTTCTTCTATTAATTCATTGGTATGTTGATGCATTTTAGTTGTCTTTTTTTGCCCACAGGAAGTTATAAATTGAAGAGTGGCGATTAGAGAGAGAGCGTAATACTTTGTCATTTTATGGTTTAAATTTACGCTATAAATTAAGATTAGATAGGTCTTCCGCCATTATTCTTTATTTTTGGGAAATATGATTTTTCGGTACTGCTTATGTTTTTTATTAACTTCCTTTTCTTCATTGGTAAGTGCTCAGTATACTACTGTTGGGAATGGATCTAATCTAAGTGGTAACTTCGGGCCATTACGTACGGATACCTTTCCTGCTTACTATAGCCGATTTGCTTTTATATATCCAGAAGCTTCTTTGGATAGTCTGTCGCATGGAGACAGTATATACGCCATATCTTTTAGACATAGGTCCTTTGATTCATTAAGAGGTAACTGTAATCTTCGTGTTTTTATCAAATCTACCTCTGCCAGTAGATTTGATTCTGCAGCACTTAATTGGGCACTAGAGAGTAGGAGTAATGGTATGCGACTCATATATGATGCTAACCCGAAGCAATTGTTAGGTAATTTACCCAAAGAAATCATCTTTCCATTGGCTGTGCCCATGGTTTGGGATACCACAGGAGGTACTAATAACCTAGAGATTTTAGTAGAATACACGCAGAGAACTAATCAGGTAGCTACTATGAATTGGTTTGTAGAGAATCGATTTTTTGTTCCAGGATTTGTAAATGAACATGAAGTTAAATTTAGGTATGGTACTAGTACCTCAGGAGTGGATAGTATCACTACTTCCAATACTTCTAGACATCCGACATTGAAAATATATCACCCTTCTCACTCTGTAGATTTAGAAGCCATTCGCTTATATGCCTTGGGTAAGGTACCACTGCTTATGGATATGCCAGATAGTATTAAGGCTGTAATAGCCAATGTAGGAAAAGATACCGTACGCAATATGAAGGTGTACCTTAATGTGAGTGGAGCTAACACCTATAAGGATAGCGTCATAGTGGGTGAAATTGCTCCTTTCGAGGAACAGTTTGTCTATTTTGATACGTACTCTCCGCGTACTATAGGGACAGAAAACTTGCAGGTAAAAATAGACGTCGATAATGATACTTTTAATAACTCTGTGACTAAAATCCGATCTGTAAACTACAATGAATATTCTCATTCGGACCCATTTAGAGGGAATAATGGGGGTATAGGCATTGGGGGAAATGGTACAGGAGACTTCGTTGCTAAATTTTATGTGAAAGGTATTTCTTACATCAACCAGATTAAAGTTGATTTTGCGGGAGGTGGAAGGCTATTTCAGCTAGGAGTTTGGGAAGTAGGTGCAAACGGATTGCCTGGTAATGAGTTATTTATATCTGATACTACTCAGTCAGTGGCAGGGACATTTATAATGTCAGTATTGCCTAGAATCCAAGTGACTAATGCCTTTTTTATAGGAATAAGACAACCTACCTTTACTAATGTAAACTTCAGCTATCAAGATGAATCACCCATAAGACCTGATGCGTTCTATTTTGCCGTACCTGCGGGAGATACTAGCTGGATCCCATTTTCTCCTGGATACGATTATAATTTTAATATTCAGCCAAGACTCCAAGTAGCTAATGATATCGCTATAGCTCAAATAGTCCAGCCTATGCGAGGCGATAGCTTTTTATACAGTCCTACGGACTCCCTAGAGTTGAAGGCTAAGATTATTAACTATGGGTATCAAAACCAAGGTCCTTTCGTAGTGCGTGGTGAGGTGAGAAATCAATTTAATCAACTGGAATATACCCATGAAGCTATTACATCATTAGCTAGTGGTGATACTGTGACAGTCAGTTTTGGTAAAATAAGTAAGTTTAGGCTGGGTGAGTATAATCTAAAAGTGATAGCACTGCTGAGTACAGATAGTGTACAGGATAATAACAGTGACGATGTAGATTTTTATTTTTATAAAGATTATGATGTTGCCGTAGATCAAATATTTACTCCTGAGCCTAACGATACTGTGGAACTTCGTAGAGGCCCGCTGCAGCCTGTGGCTAGAGTCATAAATTACGGTGCAAGAAGACAGCGTACTATCTTAGTAAAGTTCGATTTGCTGACGGCTTCAGGTGAGCTATTCTATACTCAGCAAAAGATAGTTAACCTAAACCCATCGGCTACTACTATACTAGCATTTGATACGCTCTATATCAATAGAGAAGGAAGACATACTGTGAGATGCTATACTACAGGAGTGACAGATAGCTTTTTAGTAAATGATACTGTTTATTCATCTATAGTAGTATCTAAAAAAGATGATGTCAGTATTCTAAGAGTAGATGTACCTCAAGAAGGTAAGCGTTTTGCAGTAGGAGCTACAGTACGTCCTAGGATAGCATACAGAAATAATGGACTCAGAGATCAAGCTGAGGTCACCATTGTAGTTAATAAAAAAGGAGTTGATGGATTACTTCTGTATTCTGATACCATACAAGAACCAGCTCCTTTTTTTAGCACCAAATCGCTACAGTTTAAGCCTATGGATATTGACTCTTTAGGTGAATATACCCTTGAGGCTATAGCCAGTATCCCAAATGATCAACTTCCAGAAAATGATACTCTAAGAGTAGGTTATAGCGTGGTGACGGGTAATGATCTTAAGCTTATTAAGTTTATTTATCCCAATGGTACCATAACACAGGGAAGTCCGCTCAGTGAAGTAAGACTAGTGGTAACTAATGCAGGAATTAATGATGCAGTAAATGCCAAAGTTTCTGTTCAAATAGAAGATGCAGCTACTAACCTGGTAGTTAATGATACACAACAGGTGAATATCTCAGGATTTACCACGGATACAGTGAGTTTTGGAACGGTAAGTTTCAATGACATAAATGATTACTATATGATCGCTGAAAATCATTGGTCAGATGAAGACCAGCCTAATACTACTGACACTTTGTTAAACAGCTATATAGTTAGATACAGAAATGACCTAGCGATTATGAGACATATTGAGATTCCTAATGGAGATACATTAGAGTTAGGAGATATTCGTTTTCCTAATATCCTAGTGCAAAACATGGGTATAGATACGCTGAAAGATTTAGAAATTCAACTAGTTATCAAAAACAACAGCGATAATATAATATATGTAGACATAGTATCACTGAGTAGCTTAGCATCATCATCTGCTAAGTCTGTTGCTAGTCTTATTCCCTATAGAGGATCTGTGGCAGGTACTTATACCCTTACTTCTACACTACTACCTACGGATAATAATGCAGCTAATAATACGCTCACTACGCTGTTTAGAGTGGTGAAAAGAAAGGATCTCAAAGTACTGAGATCTTTAGCTCCTCTGCTGAACGAAAACATTTATAAGTCTTCAGTATATAAACCTATGGCAGTGTTTAAAAATGAAGGGTTAGAATCATTGGTAAATATAAGTGTAGTATGTGACGTTAAAGTAGGATTGATTTCTATATACCGTAGTTTTAAGACAGTGAGTGCAGCTCCTGGGGAAGAGGTAGTTGTTTCATTTGATAGTACTTTGACTAGTTCAGATATAGCATTGGCTACTGCAGAGTTTAGGGTGGAGTATCCAGCAGATCAGGTTATTGGTAATGATACCTTATTGGTAGATTTTAACTTTGTTCAAGGACTCTCTGTGAACGGGGTTAAAGATTTAGGTGTTAGATTATACCCTAATCCGTTTGTAGAAATGATTACCATAGAAGCTCCACAAAATATAACTAGAGTCAGGTTAATAAATATACAAGGTCAGGTTTTATATGATTTAGTGGGTAGTGATAACGTGATGGATATATATCTAGATGTGAGTGCGGGTAATTACATATTGGAAGTGGCGTTAACTGAAGGTATAGTAAGGTATCCTGTCATTAAAAAAGAGTAAAAAAAGATGGAGTGCTTACTAGCACTCCATCTGATTAATTAACTAAACCTTATTTATCTTTAGAGAAGATGCACGAATTTAATGTGAGCAAGGATATAACTCTTTGTTTGTCAGCTTATAAGTCTCCACGTCAGACTTTAGTTTAATTTTAACTGTATGTTTTTGTGAGCACTTTATGTTGTATTTGCTCAGCGATATGCAGTAGATACTCTTCTCGGTGAATATCTCCTCATTCAGTATCTTTTTATTCATGTGGAAAAGACCAAACAGCTTTTTGTGTTTTGATAATGAAATATCTATTTTATTCATACCAGCCGTATATAGAATAACTTGATTTTCATCTATTTTGATGATTTTAGGGGTACTCGGTGAAGAATTTATATGGTTTTGTAATTCATAGGCTAAATCAAATCTAGCTACTCCATACCCTACAAAACTGTCTGGGTTACTGGTCCTAGTGGCAGTAGCACGTATAATATCATTTATTTCTGAAGGAGTTAGCTCTGGAAATGCTTGTAATAGACAAGCCACACCTCCAGCAGCTATGGGTGTAGCATAGCTTGTGCCATATCCTTGGTAGTAGCCTCCAGAAGGACTGCCTACATAAGCTAGAACTCCTAAAGCACTAATGTCTGGCTTAGTAGTACCATCGACGGTGTTTCCTTGGCTACTAAATTTACCGTACTCATCTTTTATGTCTACAGCTCCTACAGTGAGTACAGTGGCTACGTCTGCAGGTGTTCCTATCTTACGCCATTTGTTATCGCCACTATTTCCCGCACTATTTAGTACTAGTATTCCTTTTTCTACAGCTACTTTGGCACCTAAACTAATAAATGAAGTTCTTCCGTCGAGTTGACTTTGGGTGTAGCTTAATGTCTTATCATCGTACTGATTATATCCCAATGAGGATGTAATCATATCTACACCAGCACTATCTGCGAGTTCGGCTACTTTGCACCAGTTCAGTTCTTCTAGCGGAGTTTCAGTAGCTCCCTGCTCAGACCTATACAGTATGTAGTGAGCTAGTGGAGCACTTCCTATATATTTACCCTTATCATAAGCTCCGGTACATATACTTACTGCTGTGCCGTGATTATCACTGCTTATGAATTCATTATCTAGGTCAGCAGCATCGTAGCCTAGCGTTAATCTACCGTTAGCTTGATGCTTTAAGAATGCAGGAATCTTGTCTATATTTTTAAATCCAGCATCAAATACGGCTACAGTTACACCGCCGCCATTATACCCTAGCTTATGGAGATTAGTTACACCTATCTGTCTATTTTGATCGTAAGAGACGCCGTAATCCGATATAGAGAGATTGGCAGTATTCATTTCACTATCCTTGAGTTTTAACGTTGGAGTGCTGTGGAGTGGAGACTCTATGCTGTCCGGTGGACTTGTCAATCCAACGTAGTTTGTGGTTGATACAAACGCTAGTGTTTTAATCTCTGCAATAGCTTTTTCAGTAGCATTGACTACTATTCCGTTGTGCCATTTTAGTGAATAACGCAAGTGAATTCCCGTATTAGTGAGTACTGTATCAATATACTTTTTGCTTACTGGTAAATCCTGCATATCCAGCGGGATAGCGTATTTTGTTCTCCGTTCTAGAGACTTGATACTGAGCGTACCTGGATTATCTGTGACTTGTACAGTACCTTTATCTATAAATCTAACAAGAAAAACGCTGTCTGATTGAGCGAATGTATTCGTAAATAAAAATGAAAGGAATAAAAGTATGATTTTACTTATTGGTGCGGTAAAAGGTCTGTTCGTATTCGGTGCCATCTTTGTATTTTCCTGGTTGCGTCTCTATTTCTTTAACTATTCGATTTACTAAGCCTATATGTTTCGCATATACTTCTTCTTCTATAGTCGTAAAAAAAGGATCTATAGCATTGCCTAAGTCTACGATTACAGTTTCTAAGAATTCAGTCTCACCAGCTATATATGGCTCATTAATTTTTATAGTTTTTGCAGATTGATATTCATTCACATTGAGTTCGTTAGCATCCCAAGTTTTGCGTTCCTTCAGAGGGAAGCTGAGCTTTATTTTACGAGTATCATCTTCTACACGCTGAGCACTGTAGTTATCTCGCTCTTCTATCACATATTTGACGAATATATATTTAGTGTCATCAAGGCTTTCTTCTATTTTAGTGCGGTATACGAGTTTACCGGCATTATTCATAATGGTGTCTTGGGTAGTTTCTTTGATAAAATAACGGAGTGTATCAGTTTGTTCCAAAAAGGCGTCATGCTCCATTTTAGTTACTTTAAACACTGTATATGTGCTGAGTTTTAAGGGGAAAAAGACCATATCGGATTCTACCAATGGCTCCACCTTTTTACAAGAATAAAAAATCAATATGACCAGTATGAACAATACCTTACAGTTTCTCAAAACGTATCAAATTATAGGTGAGTTTACTCCCCCTTGGGTTAGGGTTTATACTTCCTAGTCCCGTTAAAAATTCGTAGTATTTACTAATTAATCCTACATTAGCAGCATAGACTTCTTTTTCAAATTTTGAGGTGATTAGATTGATTTCCTCTTCTCTGATTACGACAGCAGTGCTGTCATACCGCATATTGTGTCGAGATAAAGCAGTATGTATTGAGTCGTAATAGCATTCTGTCTCATACTCAAAATTGTATTGATTGCCATTCCATTCTTTTGACAAATTAAAAGGAAACGATAATGTTATGGTAACTACATCTTTATATGTACGGAATAATGAATTTGCATTTTTATGCAGGGTAAATAAGTTTGAGAAAGTCCATTTGATGTTAGAATCAGATGTGTAAGATTGACTAATTACAAATATTTCTTGCCCTTCATTATTTGTAAATGTATCTGTTATTTGCTGTTTTACGAGATACTGAAATGTATCAGGATTTTGCGTCCCATTGCCATAGAAAACAATACTATCCGCAAGGTATATCCAGCTGTAGCCGATTGCCAATGGCTGGTATTTTGAGCTATAATCTATGCTAGGCTCTACATTATTTTTTTCGCATCCGAAGATAATAAGAACCAATGAAAGGTATAGTATAAATGATTTCATTCTTCTGTATACTACGAAAATACATTTAAGTTATCTCCATGACTTCAAAAAGGCAATAATAATCCATATTTTTGAACGCTTATGACAACAATCTTAGACGGCAAGTCACTTGCTCTCTCGCTCAGAGGCAAAGTAAAGGTAGAGGTAGAAACACTGAAAGCAGCGGGGCACCGTGCTCCGCATCTTGCAGCTATACTCGTGGGAGAAGATGGAGCGAGTAAAACGTATGTGAACAGCAAGGAGAAAGATTGTGAATACGTAGGTTTTAAGTCTAGTGTATACAAGCTAAGTGCAGATACCAGTGAGGAAGCACTTCTTGGTCTTATAGATACCAGTAACAAAAATGATCAAATAGATGGGCTGATAGTGCAGTTACCCGTTCCTAAACATATAGATGGTATCAAAATCATAGAGAGTATAAATCCAGCGATAGACGTGGACGGCTTTCATACGCTTAACGTAGGAAAACTTGCCATAAACGAGGATACTTATATAAGCGCTACGCCTTTTGGTGTGATTATGATGCTAGAAGAATATGGAATTGAAACTAGAGGGAAGCACTGTGTGGTGATAGGGCGTAGTAATATAGTAGGCAGGCCTATGAGTATACTGATGAGTCAAGGTGGCCGGGATGCTACAGTCACTGTATGCCATAGGTATACACAGGATATAGGGGCTTTTACGCGTATAGCGGATATAGTAATAGTAGCAGTAGGTATCCCAGATTTTCTGACAGCGGATATGGTAAAAGAAGGAGCCACAATAGTGGATATAGGAATCACCCGCGTAGATGCAGATAATAAGAAAGGATACGTACTCAAAGGAGATGTAGACTATGAGGCCGTTAAAGGAAAAAGTGGCGCTATCACTCCTGTACCAGGTGGTGTAGGTCCTATGACCAGATACGGTCTACTTCATAACACATTAAAAAGTTTTAAAAAGAAGTACGATATAGCATGACAGAATTTCCGGTAATGGAATATTTCTACTCTATCCAAGGAGAAGGAGTTTATACAGGACAGCCAGCATTTTTCATCCGTTTAGGCGGTTGTGATGTAGGGTGTGTATGGTGTGACGTAAAAGATAGCTGGGATGCAGATAAGCACCCCCAAAAGTCAATAGAATTTCTGCTAGTGGAAGCTAAAAAGCATCCGAGTAGAATACTCATACTCACAGGTGGAGAACCTGCTATGTATGATTTGACAGAGATTACGCAGGCATTTAAAGATGAAGGTTTTAGAATTCATATAGAAACGAGTGGTGCGTACAAGTTGATAGGTCATTTTGACTGGGTGACGTTCTCTCCTAAGAAGTTTAAAGCACCGATAGCCTCTGCAGCGATATTGGCAGATGAACTCAAAGTAGTGGTATTCAATAAGAGTGATATTGCTTGGGCGGAATCACACCAAGATATGGTTCCAGATACCTGTAAACTCTATTTACAACCAGAGTGGGATAAACGTGAGGTGACAGAGAAGATCATTTTTGACTACGTGCTAAAGAACCCCCACTGGTTTGTGAGTCTGCAGACGCATAAGTACTTGGGCGTAGATTAGAGGCTAACCTTTCCTTCCAACACCTCTATTAGTTTCAGGTCATTGTATTTGAAATGATCTGGTATAGTTAAGATCTTTTTTAATTACCTAGTTTGAGTTTACTAAATGATTTTATTGCTTTCGAGTGTTTTCGCTCCATAACGTAGATACTATCTGCCCATTCTAAGTCATCTTCGTCTAAATAGTTGGTCCCTTCTTGAAAACATATTGACTTATTGGTGCCTGAAGAGCGAAATGCCATTTCCGTATGTTTCACTGAGAAGTGGTCCTCTGCTGTTTTAGATCGATCTACATTAGCAGAGCATACGAAGAGAATTTTTCTCATTTTCGATTTTTTAGTCTTCTCTAAAATTAGCAGTCAAGCCTATTTGAGTTTCATTCTATTGCAAGTAGACTTTCAATGGCTATTTATTTTAAGTTGTTTTTTTGATTTACTTATAACCAGTGTAAATGATAATTCTTAATCTCTAAATCAAGAGCTGCTTTGGTAACTCGTAGTGGTTTGAAAGTATCTATCATCACTGCTAGTTCTCCCGTTTCTTTTCTACCGATACTCTTCTCGGCTGCTCCAGGTGTAGGTCCATGAGGTATTCCTCCCGGATGCAGGCTCATTTGGCCTTTTTCTACGTGTCCTTTACTCATAAACTGACCATCTACGTAGTACATCACTTCATCACTGTCTATATTGCTATGCCAGTAAGGTGCAGGTATGCTAAGTGGATGATAATCAAATAGCCGAGGTACGAAACTGCATATCACAAAGTTATTTCCTTCAAAGGTCTGATGGATAGGCGGGGGCATATGGATACGGCCTGTGATAGGCTCAAAATCATGTATGCTAAATATAAAAGGATAGTGTGTTCCATCCCAACCAATCAGACAAAATGGATGGTATTTATACGTATACGGATAGAGCTTGTCTTCTTTCTTAGTTTTAATAAGGAACTCTCCTTCCTCCACTATGGTCTGTAGATTCTCAGGCTGCTTGATATCTCGCTCGCAGTAGGGTGATTGCTCTAATAGTTGTCCGCCTTTGCTCATGTACTTTTTAGGGTACACTACAGGACTATGACTCTCAGTGATCATTAGCTTGTTGTCCTCTGTATCAAACTCCATCTGATAGATAACGCCACGGGGGACGATAAGATAATCACCGTATTTGAACTTGAGTTCACCATAATTAGTGCGGCATGTACCACTACCTTGATGTACAAATATTACTTCGTCACTATCTCCATTTTTATAAAAATAGTCGGTCATGCTCTTTCTAGGTCTGGACATACATATCTGTAAGTCACTGTTAGTAAGAAGAATCACTCTACTTTCTAGGTAATCGTCAGCAGGTGATACATTGAAGTTTTGGAAACTACGGTGAAGCATTTCCATCTCACCAGCTAGTTCGGGTTTTAGGTTTATCGGCTTATCTACTCGGAGTATTGCTGTGGGAGGATTGTGATGGTAGAGTAGGCTGTAGCTGTTGCTAAAGCCCTCTGTGCTAAAGAGTTCTTCTTTGTATAATTCCCCATCAGGTCTTCGAAACTGGGTATGTCTCTTTGGTGGTATACTTCCTAGTTTATGATAATGTGGCATATGATTCTTTCCTTCTGTGGCAAAGATAGGATTACATAGTAATTTAAAAATATGATTTTAATGAGCGTTGCTGTTCTAGCGTGATGAGTTCAGTCTATACGCTTCTATTGGATCGATAGGAGACCTAGTTTGGGCTATTTGTGGATATACTTTTATCACTGGATTTCTGTTTTCCCCTTGGTGCTGTTCTCTGCTATTTTGCCGTAGGTAAAAAAGAAACTGTAAAACCCCAAATGGGATTAGTATTTCACTAATTGGATTTTATACCTTTGCCAAAGTGAAATATATACTTTCAATATTTGGAGGAGCCATGCTCTTTTTGAGCGTATTTACTGCGGGATGTGATTTACTCGGAGATAAAAAAAGTAGCCTAGCTAATGATACTACGCTAAGCCTAGAGGCTAGGGAGTGGAGTAAGAAAATAGACGAATATCCTGATAATGACGAGTACCTGGTGCAGAGAGCAGAAGTATTTACCCGTACACAGAGATATGATTTAGCTATAGATGACTACGTGCGAGCTATATCGTCTAATGGTGAAAAGTGTGAGTATAGTATTAGTTTGGGTGACGTCTACTTTGCTGCAGATCAGACTACGAATGCACTAGAATCCTATCAAAATGCAGAGAATGTCTGTCCATTAAATGAAGAAGCTATTTTTAAAAGAGCACAGTTTCTGTATTTTGTAAGACAGTTTAGTAAAAGTAAAATAGCCTTTGGTAAGTTGCTAAATGTCAGTCCACAGCATGGAGAAGGTCACTTCTTTTTAGCCATGCTCAATAAAGAAGATGGAGATACTGCTGCTGCTATTGGTCTCTTTGAAAAGACCATAAAACTGAAAGGTGCAGACTACAATAGCTGCATGCAACTTGCTCTAATTCATGAAACTCTGGGTGATTCTGCAAAAGCATTGACCAGTCTGAATAGAGCCATTAATACAGATGGCAGAAGTGCAGAAGCGTATTATAGCAGAGGATTATTTTATCAAAAACAAGGAAAGGATAAGCTCGCCACCAAGGATTATCAAAAGACCATAGACATAGACGCTGGCTACACTTTTGCCTATTACAATGTGGGTAATATCTTAGCTTCACAGGGTAACTTTATTAAGGCTATTGACCATTTTGAAATCTGTCTAAGACTCTCACCTAATAGTGCCAAGACGTACAATAGAATCGGTCAATGTTTTGAATTATTGGGGAAGAAAGATCAAGCGATTGTAAATTTTGAAAAATGTTTGCAAATAGACCCTAATTTTGCACCTGCTAAAGAGGGGCTTACTCGCTTAGGCAGAATCTAATATAAGCTAACGCTGATTAAGAAGGATTAAGAAATTGAATATTAAAATAACATTGCCAGATGGCTCGGTGCGTGAAGTGCCTAAAGGAAGTACAGCACTAGATGTAGCTAAGGGTATAAGTGAAGGACTAGCACGCGTAATAGTGAGTGCTAAAGTAAACGAAGAGGTGTGGGATATCACCAGACCTATCCATGAGGATGCTACGCTCAGCCTGCTAAAATTTGATGATGAAGAAGGGAAGAAAACCTTCTGGCACAGTAGCTCACATTTGCTCGCAGAGGCACTAGAAGCACTATATCCCGGAGTAAAACTAGGAATAGGGCCTGCTATAGCGAATGGTTTTTATTACGATGTAGATTTTGGAGATAAGAGTTTTTCTACCTCAGATTTTGATAAAGTAGAGCATAAAATGAAAGAGCTAGCGAAGCAAGGCAATGCTTATGAACGCTCTGATGTAAGCAAAGCAGATGCAGTAGCTTATTTTACTGAAAAAGGAGACGAGTATAAACTAGAGCTTATAGATGGCTTAGAAGATGGTCAAATCACTTTTTACAAGCAAGGAAACTTCACCGACTTATGCCGTGGTCCGCATATCCCAGATACGTCTAGTATCAAAGCGATAAAGCTGCTTAATGTGGCTGCTGCATACTGGAGAGGTGACGAGAAGAATAAGTCGCTCACACGGATATATGGCGTATCTTTTCCCAAAGCTAAGATGCTTACTGAGCACCTAGAGCTGCTAGAAGAAGCTAAGCGAAGAGATCACCGTAAGCTAGGTAAAGAGCTAGAGCTATTTATGTTTAGTGATAAAGTAGGAGCGGGGCTTCCCCTTTGGTTACCTAAAGGTACTGCTATTCGCGAAAGATTAGAAAACTTTATGCGTCAGGCTCAGATAGAGCGAGGCTACCATCAGGTAGTTACACCGCACATTGGCAAGAAAGAACTGTATGTTACTTCTGGGCACTATGAGAAGTATGGTGAAGATTCATTTCAGCCTATCAAAACTCCAAATGATGATGAGGAGTTTTTGCTTAAGCCTATGAATTGCCCACATCACTGTGAGATATTTAAATTCAAGCCTAAGAGTTATAGAGAATTACCGTACAGAGTAGCAGAGTTTGGCACTGTGTATAGATATGAGCAGAGTGGCGAGCTGAATGGTCTTACACGTGTAAGAGGATTTACGCAGGATGATGCGCATATATTCTGTACTCCAGATCAGCTAAAAGCAGAGTTTGTAGATGTGATAGACTTAGTAATGCACGTATTTGGTAAGCTCGGGTTTGAAAACTTCACAGCACAGATCTCACTGCGTGATCCAGAGGATAAAGAGAAGTATATAGGCTCAGATGAGAACTGGGAAAAGGCAGAAGCTGCTATCATAGAAGCTACGGCAGAGCGAGATATGAAAACGGTGACCGCATATGGGGAAGCTGCTTTTTATGGACCTAAGCTAGATTTTATGGTAAAAGATGCATTGGGTAGGAGCTGGCAGCTAGGTACCATTCAGGTAGATTATAATTTACCTGAGCGATTTGACCTGGACTATATAGGCCCTGATAATGAAAAGCATAGACCTGTGATGATACACCGGGCACCTTTCGGCAGTATGGAGAGATTTATTGGTATATTGATAGAGCACACCGCAGGTAATTTCCCGCTTTGGCTGAGTCCTGAGCAGGTTGCTATTTTGCCAATATCTGAGAAGTATCATGATTACGCAGATAAAGTTTTAAAATTCCTTAATAAAAACGATATTCGCGGCCTTGTAGATCACCGTGCTGAGAAAATTGGCCGTAAAATCCGAGATGCTTGGGCTACCAAAATTCCTGTTATGATAATAGTGGGAGAGGAAGAGTCTGAAAACGAGGAGGTTTCGGTAAGGATTCAAGGTGATGGTGATGTCGGAAAATTTAAATTAGATGAGTTCATAGAATACTTTAACTCTCTACTTGCTAAAGAATAGAATAATAATACTTGAAGAAAAAAAGACCTTTTAGAGGGAGGGTAAGAGACCCCCACAGAATAAACAAGTACATCATTGCTGATCCGGTTCGTCTGGTAGGCGACAATGTAGAGCAAGGAATAGTAGACCTAGAAAGTGCTAGGAAAATGGCTATAGAGCAAGAACTAGACTTAGTAGAAGTATCTCCTAAGGCCAGTCCTCCGGTATGTAAAGTAATAGATTACCGTAAGTTCTTATATGACCAGAAGAAAAAGGCCAAAGAGCTTAAAGCTACTCAGTCTAAGACCGATATCAAAGAGATACGTTTTGGACCGAATACGGATGAGCACGATGTTAACTTTAAGACAAAGCACGCTGAGAAATTCTTAGAAGAAGGCCATAAGGTGAGAGCCTATGTATTCTTCAGAGGACGTACCATTGTGTTTAAAGAAAGAGGAGAGCTACTCCTGCTACAGTTTGCAGAGAAACTGCAAGAAGTAGCTAAACTAGAGCAACTTCCAAAAATGGAAGGTAAGAAAATGATAATTGTTTTAGCACCAAAATAAATTTATAAAAGAAAGAACAGAGATGCCGAAAATGAAAACCAACTCCAGTGCAAAGAAGAGATTCAGAATCACTGGTACAGGTAAAATCAAAAGAAAGCACGCTTACAAGCGTCACATCTTAACAAAGAAGTCTAAGAAGCGTAAACTTGCGCTTAGACACAGTGGATTGGTCCATAAAGCGGATGCCAGTAACATTAAATTCTTATTAAGAATCGGAAAGTAAAGTCTTACAGGATAAGACAAAGTACCATTATTCGGGCTATATAAAAGTGCTAGACAATTAAGTCTAGACGCCTAGTTTAAAAAAAAAAAAAGAAAATGCCAAGATCAGTAAATGCTGTCGCCTCTAGGAGAAGACGTAAAAAAATGATGAAACATGCCAAAGGATTCTTTGGTAGAAGAAAAAATGTATGGACAGTAGCCAAAAACGCAGTAGAAAAAGCGTGGCAGTATTCATACAGAGACAGAAAAAACAAGAAAAGAAATTTCCGTCGTCTATGGATTACCAGAATCAATGCTGGAGCTAGATTACACGGAATGAGCTATTCTCAGTTTATGGGAGGTGTACATAAGGAAGGTATCGAGATCAATAGAAAAGTTCTTGCTGACCTTGCTATGAATCATCCAGTTGCTTTTGAAGCTATCGTAAAGAAAGTAAAAAAGTAATTTAAATTAAAGCTAAAACATTATAATGGAATCCCTTTCGTGAAAACGAAGGGGATTTTTTTTATGGCTTAATTTTCTCACACTGCCCGTTATAGTGCTCTTATACCAAAATAGCTTTCAATTGCCGCATATAAATCGTTTTTTACTCGATTTCTATTCGTTAAAAAATACGTGTCCGCCTATGGGGGAATACCATACCCTTCGATGAACTCAGGGTGACAAGTATTGTTATTTTTCGCCTTTACAAACCTTCGATAAACTCAATTTATGTTTACGACACTCAAAAACTAAATTGTATTGATAAAACTCAGTATGATACCTGTTCCTACGATGATATAGAAGATAGTAAATATCTCGCCAGCATCCGTCTGAGGAGCAAAATCTTCAAAACCTAAGCAATTACAGGGAAGTAGATAGCTCCTATACACGACCAGTCTTCAAGGCAATGGTAGGTCGTACTTCCTGCGAGTATCATGATAAGTAGTAATTATCAGTACTCTTTATTTCATAGAAATGATACTATGGTCCTGAATACGAACTTTTTATGCTGTTATTCTGTTTTTTGCTGTTAGTGCATTCGATCGCCACGTATCTCTAAGGTAGTAACCATATCTGCCTCAAAGGCTACCCATTCTGCCCATCTTTTGGTTACGTGATCCTCTGTGGAGTACCTTTTAGCTAGTGCTAAAAATTCGCGGTAATGTCCGGCTTCACTTACCATAAACTCGTGATAGAATTTTTGTAGTTCGGGATCTGAGACATGGATGCTGAGTAATCGGAATCTCTCGCAGCTTCGGGCTTCTATCATCGCAAAGGCAAGTAGATATTCTACCAATTGTTTCTCGATGTGGTCTCCTCTTTTCACAAACCCATTTAGCTTATTCACGTACTCGTCTTTACGTTGGTGACCGAGTTCAAATCCGCGTTTTTTAAGCTCTTTGAGCACTTTGCGGAAGTGTCCCCATTCTTCAGCCACTATAGGAGTGATAATATCTACTACATCTGTATACTTACTAAATCGACTGATAATACTGATTCCGTGTGTAGCAGCTTTCTGCTCACACCAGGCGTGATCTGTAAGTATATATTCTATACTCGTCTCAGCTATATTTACCCATCTAGGGTCTGTAGCCATTTCTAGTCCTAGTGTGGTTTTTGCGGTAGGTGATGCCATACGTCAAAGGTAAGAAGTCTGCGGTATAATTTTGAAAACACGTGAATACAAAACCTGTATTGTCTTGTGATCAGTTTATTAACTCTAGTGGCGATGCTTTTACATCGGTGTACCGAGAATCAAAATACCAACAGCACCCCAATAAACACCAAAAGACCAAGTAAAAATAACACCAACGTATAAGGTAGTATATCCTTGGCTTTTAACCCTGTGATACTCAGTAGCGGCAAAGCCCAAAAGGGTTGCAGCATATTCGTGAGTTGGTCACCATAGGCAAGAGCCAGTATGATTTTAGGCAGAGATACACCGAGTTTTGTTGCTGCTTCTAGTATGATAGGTCCTTGTATAGCCCATTGTCCTCCACCGCTTGGCACGAAGATATTGACTAGTCCAGCACTGAAGAGCGTAAAGAGTGGTAGTGTGGTAGTATTAGATACTGCTATAAACCAATTAGAAACTAGCTCTATAAGTCCACCACTCTGCATTAGAGCGAGTATCCCGAAGTAGAGTGGGAACTGTATCAGTATACCAGAACTTCCCTTGATAGCATCATCTATGGCGTTTAGAAACGAATTGAAGTTAGTATGCAGTAAGAGACACAAAGCCAATAAGCTAAAATTGATATAGTTTGGGGTAATGAATCCTAAAAATGGTCCATCAAAACTGATGGCTAAATATCCAGCTAATCCTAGGAGAAGTAAGCCTATTATTTTACTAAGTAGAGCACTCTGATCTATTTTCTCAGCTCCTTCTAGCTTCCAGTTTTGTGCGGTATCAATATACGTGGATTTGATTTCAGGGACATCGGATTTTACTCGTTTACCTAAGTGGTAAAAAGTAAAAGGTATAATTAGTAGTAAGATAACAAACGCAGTCAGATTCATAGTGCTAAAGACCGTATCTCCATAGTATATGGCTTCTGGGAGTGCTGTATTTTTACCTATGGACTGCAGATGGCCTGCTTCCGCTACTTTAGTGAGGGCACTGCCTGAGATACCACCGTGCCACACCATCAGACCTACATATCCTGCTGCACCTATGAGCGGATAGTTAAGTGGGAGTCTCTTTTTGGTGAAGCTTTCTCCTAGTTTCCGAGCTAGGATAGCTCCGAAGATCAAACCAAGTCCCCAATTGAAAAAAGCGACTAATATGGTAGTAAAGGTGACTATGGCCGCTGCTTGAGCAGTACTAGTAATTGGTTTCACTAACCAAGAAATAAGTCGATCAAAAAAAGAGCTCAACGCCAGTGTATGTCCGAGTACGAGCATGAGCATCATTTGGAAAGCAAAGGCCAATAGGTTACTATTCCACAAACCATCTTGCCAAGCTATCACTAAATCTGAGGCGGGCTTATCTGAAATAAGTAAAGTCAGGATTAGTGTAAATAGCGTAAGAAGAATGGCGATACTAAACGGTGAAGGAAGAATCCTCCTAAACCAATCTGCATATTTTTGAGTAAAACTCATAGGTAGCTAACTAACTCTTCTAAGTATTTTTTATCTAACGCTGTAAATGCAGCATACTCAGTACTGTCAATGTCTAATACTGCAAAGACTTCTCCCTCTCGTATGCAGGGGATTACTATCTCAGAATTACTCAAAGCACTGCACGCGATATGTCCAGGAAACTGGTGTACATCGTCTACTATTTGCGTTTGTCTAGTCGCCCAAGCTTTGCCACATACTCCTTTGCCAAAACTAATACGAGTACAAGCTATGGGACCATTAAATGGGCCTAGCAGAAGATCTTGTCCCACCACTCTATAGAAACCTATCCAGTGGTTTGGGAAGTGTTCCATAATTAATCTGGAGAAATTTGCCATGTTCGCTACGTCATCTACATCATGACTTACTAGTGCCTTTGCTTGTGTCAATAGGTCTTTATATTGAGATTCGTTTTTCAAGTTTACAGTAATATTACGTTGCTAATATACGTTTAAGATAAGTATGGCCATATTTTTGGTATACTTAAATTATCATGAAACCTTCACATTTAAAAATACTATTGCTAGTAGTTGCTGTAAACACATTGTTTCTGCTAGGGCTTATCTTTTATTGGTAGGGTGTTATTGTACTGCTCCTCGGCCTGTAATAAAGCTGCCTTTTTGTTGTTAGACGTCTGCATTGGTTCTTAATTTCAATTATATCAATACTGTGAAAACCGTATATCTATGTATACACTAACCTGTATTCGTATGTGTTAAGAAGTAGGTGGCAAATAATGAAATAAAAAGAGAACTCAGCGTTATAATACCCAGGGACTCTGTATAATCTGACCATACATTCCCTATGAATAGCTCAGAGGTTAAAGTGATCATTAAGAGTGGAATAACAAGCCATTTACTTTTAGGAGTACCACGGTATCTTGTATACAGTAAAATACTCACTGGCATTAGCATCACAAAATAGCACTTCCACGCTAGAGGAGAAAATATAGGTATAAATGAGAGAACGATAAGCCATTGGATAGCTAATGAGTGTTCCTGTTTTCTGTTTTTATAAAATAAGTAAGCTACCCATATTCCTATACTACCGATAATACTAAGGGTTATTATTTTGGTTTGGCTAACTGTCAGGCTAGCAATATTAAAATACCAACCGTCAAATCTGGAAGTCTCTGAGAATAAGCCGCACGAAAGGCTCCATAGTGATTGATTAAAATGGATACATTGTAATCCCTCAGCTACTTGCTTTGTGTACCATTGACTGTAAAGATTGTTGGCCTCATAGCCAAAATAAGCAATGACTAAAATATGTGTAATTAATAAACCAAGTACAGTGAATATTACGGTCTTGTATTGCTTCTTGAAAATCAAAAAGGGCAATAATATTATAGGGTATACCTTAGTTGCAATGACCAACGATAGGAGTACGCCAGCTAATAAGTTTTTGTTCTTTAAAGTAAAGATAAGAGCCAATATGCATATAGCTAGGATGCTCATATTAACCTGTAGGTTACTGACCTCTTCTATGAAAATGCGAAAATTGAGTAAGAAGGGTACCAAGAAAATGGAGTGAGTAAGTGATACTGTATTGTGAGTGACACTTTTAAGGGTAAATACGAGGTCTTTTTTGAAAAAATAGGAAAGGATCCACTTGAACACATACCAATAAGTGAAGACGATACCAATGAGCCATACTAGCCTAATACCATAAAAGCTAATACTATTTAGTCCGTAAAGAGGGATAGATACTAGGCTCATAAATGGCGGCCAAGTGTTGCGGTGGGCTGAGTATATATACGTTTTTTGCCAAGCTAGTTTTCCTGCTTCTATGTACCCACCAAAGTCACCTTCACGCTGAAAATCACGAACTATTTCTAAACATAGAAATATACCAAGTAGAATAACCAAGGTATTGAGTAATTGCTGGCGGTATGTATTTAAAAAGTTCAGTAAAGTGCTTATTATTAGTATTACTTTAGATAATTCTTCAACTGTCTTAGGGGGTATGTGCCAGAAGTACTTTGGGAGTAAAGAGTAGCCTGATATTTGATTCTGTCAAAGCTTCATCCTCAAATATTTATTCATAGTGCAAAAGAAATGGACCTTTATATTTCATCTAGAGTTGTAACCAATCTAAACGAATAAATTCTTAAATTTTTCTAAGTCTGCATCTCTCCAATTGTCTATTTGCAGGTGGGCTCCTTTAAGACCTTTATCACCTCCGTAGAGGACACTTTTCATTCCCGCTTTTTTAGCGGCAGTGAGACCTGCCTGTGAGTCCTCTATTACGAGACATTCATGTGTCTCGCACTGTAGTTTTTCTGCTGCCAGTAAAAATATATCTGGCTCTGGCTTGGAGTTTTCAGTCATTCCACCATCTACTATCGCATGAAATGCTAGTACCAAATCTAACTTATCTATGATACGTATTGCATTTTTACTACTAGAACCTATGGCTACTTTTATACCTTGAGACTTAGCTAGTTTGTTGAATTCTCTAAACCCAGTGAAGGCTTCCTCAGGAGTCATCTTATCGATAAATTCAAGATACATTTGATTTTTTTGGACAAGTAGATTCTGTTTTTGAGCTTCAGAAATCCGAGAAGCACTCCATTTTAAGATTTTGTCTAGGGATTCTTTTCTACCTACACCTTTAAGCTTCATGTTCTGCTTTTCGGTAAGTGCATAATCTAGTTGGCTAGCTACCCACTTCCAGCTTTCATAGTGGTATTTGGCCGTATTAGTGATTACACCATCTAGGTCATAAATACACGCTTTTAGGCTCATATGGTTAATTGTTTTTGGTTATAGTGGTACATTGCTAGTGGCTCTACAGGGCGTTTTTCTATCTTGCCTACTGTAAAATTATACTTTCTTCCTACTTCTTCCAACATATCCTTAAAATAATATGCAACTGAACCAACAAAGTTTACGGGTACTTCGGTATAATTTGCATAGCATAATACGTGTATTTCAGCAAATCTAGATAAGCCATCAAACATCATTTTCTTGAAATATGGATTATCTATATGGGTACTTACGAAAGGCATAAAGCTGGCTAGATAGACGTTTGGATTTTCCTTTTTGTGTACAGCCTCAAAGATACCCTCTTTGCTCAAGTCATATTTTTTTTGAAAGGCATCTGCAAGCTCTTTTGGCATACGTTTATAGAGCCATTCAGATAGCATTATTTTGCCAAAATATGATCCACTTCCCTCATCACCCAGTATATATCCTAGTGCAGGCACTTCTTCATGCACAGTGCTTCCATCAAAGTAACATGAGTTAGAACCTGTGCCTAATATGCAAGATATTCCTATTTTTCCCTGTGAAGTGGCAACTGCTGCACCTGTAAGATCGTGATCTACTAGTATCGTAGAAGCTTGGTCAAAATAAGCAACCAGTCCTTTTTTAATGATTTCATTTCGTTCTCTACTGGAGCAACCTGCTCCGTAAAAATAAACTTCGTTTACACTGTCTTTTATGGTATTAAATAGCTCATTTTCAGTGAGTTTTGAAATGACTAGGTCGGTATTATGAAAGAAAGGATTAAACCCCATGGTGTGGGTTTTCTGATAATTATTCTCTTTGTCTATTACTATCCAATCGCACTTGGTCGACCCACTATCTGCCACTAAAATCATCTGTATCTCTATATTTCAGAGCGAATTTAGTGTAAAAATTACACTTTGAAAAAAAACAGCTAATTTTACCATACAGAAAACAGTGTTGGAGTCTTACCCATGAACAAAAAAAAGCCAAGTCACATAAATCCCAATGTCTCTGTAGACTGTGTGGTTTTTGGTTTTGATGGCTCTGAGCTTAAGGTTTTAGTGGTACAACGAGATTTAAGGGACAATTTAGACTTAGAGGATGATACGCTCGTATTACCGGGGGATCTGATATTAGATAATGAAGACCTTAGTGAAGCAGCAAACCGAATATTAAAGGCTTTTACAGGGTTAAAAAATATTTTTTTGGAGCAAATAGGTGCTTTTGGAAGTCCCAGTAGGCTGATTAAAGAGAAGGACAGACTTTGGCTGAAGGCTATTAGGAAAGACCCTGAAGCTCGAGTGATTACAATCGGTTACTTTGCACTGATTAATATCAAAAACTATAAAATGAGACCAGTAGGTTTTGATAGGCATGTGATGTGGTCAGATTTTCATCAGGTCAGCACCTTAGGTTTTGATCATAATCAAATAGTGGATAGGGCCAAGCAGGTGCTTAGAGATAAGTTATATCGAGAGCCAGTGGGTTTTGAACTTTTGCCACGTCATTTTTCGTTACATCAACTATACACACTTTACAGCAATATAATGGACGAGAAGATAGATAGGCGTAATTTTAGAAGGCGAATGTTAAAGACGGACTTTTTGAAAGAGACTGACGAAGTTCAGGAAGGGGTACCTCACAAGCGTGCGAAGCTGTATACTTTTGCAAAAAAAGAATTTGACAACTCTGGTGCAAATTTTAAATTTCACTAAGACTACTTATCTGAAAAGGGACTTTAGTCCTCGTCTGAACCAAAAGAATTCGAAAGCCCAATATTGTCAATTTTTTGATTCTCAAAACGAGCCAATAAAATCGCGACTGTCTTCTATGGACGTGGCGGAGAACACGGGTCACACATTATATGTGCGTGGATAGTCGAAGATTTCGTCTCCTTCGTTATTATAAAGCTAGCCGTGTACTGTGAGCTCACCATCTCTAGACACGAAATCAATTCTTCATCTATTTTAGCATTGGTTAGCTCTGCTTTGTTAATTTTCGGATGTAGGAATACAAAATACACACCTTCTGAAAATCCTGATTGTTTTAAACTCCCATTATTTATTATTAATGTTTGACCATCATCAGTACGATCAGGCGTGGAGTGTACATACAGCTTACCTGTAAATGGCTTTTCCTTCAAGAGTGTTTCCATTAGCTCTGTAGGAGGATTTGCACCACCACAGTAGTCTGAAGATTCTGTAATATTAAATTTTATTACGCGGTCTACTACTAGACTTTTACAACCCATAGCTAATAATGCTATGGCCATTATGATTACTTTTCCTTTCACACTACAATAATACGTTTTATAGAAGAAAGGTAAGCTGAGATTTATTTCTGAATGAAAAAATAGGAACAAATAAACTATCGCTAGTTAATAGCAAGACAGACCCAATAAGCCATAGTGTCTTTTAGTGAAGGGAAACGTCCTCGTTTTAATAGCATTGCATGCGGTAAGAGCAATATTAAATATTTCGTCAATTTTTTGTCACTTGATATCACCTTTACCTTGGATATTTTCCAGATGATCATCGCAGACAGCATTAGTACACTGAGCTTTGTTGCTGTCGAGTGCAGCGTATTGGAAGCTTAGATAAATGAGGATACTATCAGCGTTGTGTCTACTAGTTTATTCGTATATATGTTTTATAAAGGGCATATTGTCCGTATGTGATTATGGTAGGTGAGATCTGTATAAATATGCAAGTAAGTGGCCTATTTATTTCCATAGTTGAGGTCAGATTAAAGTTGTTATTTACCTTTATATCTAATCTTTCACTACTTTGCAGATGCCAAAGAGCAAATAATGTAGTACCGTAGTAGCCTTTTATTACTAATCAGACATTTCGATATCACCTTAGATATTATCTTTTATCTGGGCTGAAAAAGTCAAATGTCTAATAGTTTTTTAAAAAGTAAGCCTATTTAGTAATTAGATATTTTTTGGTGTCTCCAGTATTTTAATACTGAATTTTCAACGAATCATTTTTTTAACAAACAACCAAAAACAAATGAAAAATCAAAAATTTCGATTTAACACATTGATGCGTGCGATTATGGTCTTAATGGTAACACTTCTAATTAATGAAGGAAGCCTAAAAGCCAATGAAACACATGAAAACTCATCAGAGCTAAGCCAAGTAGAAGTAAGTGTAAAAGTGTCTGGTAAGGTCACTAACAGGAGCGGCGATCCACTGGCAGGAGCTACCGTGGTAGAAGTAGGTACCAATAATGGTGCTATCTCAGATGTCAATGGACTGTTTTCTCTAGAGGTAGCTTCATTTCCGGTGACGATTAGGACCAGTTATGTGGGCTACTCAGATCAAAAGATGGTAGTATCTTCTGATGCACTCATTACTGTAGTGCTTACCTCAGAGGAAAGTTTTAATGAAGTGATAGTAACAGGTACTAGAGCTTTAGGTAGGACTAAGGTAGATGCTCCTGTTCCTGTAGACGTTATAGACATTGCTAGTGTGACGAGCAAAGGTGGTCAAGTTTCAGTAACAGAGATTATGAATGTGCTGGCACCTTCTTTTACCTCTCAAAGTCAAACAGTATCTGATGGTAGTGATCATATAGATCCTGCGAGTTTACGTGGGTTAGGGCCAGACCAAGTGCTGGTTCTCATTAATGGAAAAAGACGTCACAATACTTCGCTTCTAAATGTGAACGGTACTGTCGGTGCTGGTAGTGTAGGTACAGATATGAATGCTATTCCTGCTGCTGCTATCAAACGAATAGAAGTACTTAGAGACGGTGCTGCTGCTCAGTATGGATCTGATGCAATAGCTGGTGTAATAAACATAGTCCTAAAGGATAAAACAGATGGACTAGAACTAGCCATAACGACGGGTGCCAATATGAGTAGTCTAGGAAATCACCAAGAAGGCGGTATGGATGGTGAAAAATTCCAACTGGATGCAAATTATGGAGTTCCTATAGGAGATAAAGGCGGATTTATTAATTTTACAGGATCTATTTCTACAAGAAATCCTGCACTTAGAAATGTAGGCTTCCCTTGTTTAGTACCTTTTATTAATTGAATAACAAAGTTATTCAAAAATCATCTAGGGGTACCCCTAGATGATTTTTGGCGTATAAAGTTGGAGGTATACCTCCAAGTGCATCGTGT
>Ga0335398_10002083_pt1 | contig 32344 bp, 20 predicted proteins | sample BON03_FD_205742 | JGI IMG/M metagenome (GOLD analysis project Ga0335398, IMG submission 205742) | Freshwater microbial communities from Lake Bonney liftoff mats and glacier meltwater in Antarctica - BON-03 (spades assembly) (version 2) | ecosystem: Environmental > Aquatic > Freshwater > Ice >... | reverse complement strand
TGGTCCGGATGTATTGGCTCTGCAAGTCGATTCGGGTGACGATGACATGTTGGATGAATCGGGCCACCGCAACGGCGGATTGATGGTGGCAAAGCCGCGCGTGGCTGTGACCGCTGAGACGGACATGGAGTTTTACCGGCGCAAGCAAAATGTTGTGGCCGTACATCATGTGAGTGATGATCGAGTTGTCGCGCTCGTCGAAGTCGTTTCGCCGGGCAACAAGTCAGGTCGAGGGGCGTTGCGTTCCTTCGTGGAGAAGACGGCGAAGCTTCTGGATCAGCGAATTCATTTGCTGATTCTGGATCTCAATCTACCCGGCAGTTTTGATCCACAGGGAATTCATGGAGCGATTTGGAAAGAGATCGCGGAACCATGGGCCGCCCCCTCAGATCGTCCGTTGACTTTGGTCGGATACGAATCCGCATTGACCGTCCGCGCGTTTGTGCAGCCCCTCGCCATTGGTGAGGTCTTGATCGACATGCCGCTGTACCTCGAACCGGACGGATATGTTCTGGTCCCGCTGGAAGCCACCTATAGCCGCGCATTCGATGCCTTACCGAAACGCTGGCGAAGCGTTGTCGAAGCATGAATTATTGCATCGGCAGGTGCCCGTATCGCTCGAAATAAAGAAGCGGTTCTGACATCATCTGCAGCCAGAGGCAACTCAAACCGGGGTGACTCGGTCACCCCGGAACAAGTACTACGACGGAAACGGAACTGCAGGACGCACATGACCGCACTGAATGTCAAGACGACAGCAAAGTCGCTCACTCCAATGGCGAAGCGACTGCTTCAGATCTTTGCTCTTTGTGAATCGAAGATTTCTCAGGCCACGCTGCTTCATCTGCTCAAAGCCTGCAGCTGGGCCGATGCTCCCACGAAATCCGGCTTTCTGACTCAGGCCCTTCTGAAGCCCGACTTGAAGTCTCTTGTCGATGGCGGGTTCACGGAAAGCCAGAACTCCGCGATGACGTTTGTGCAGATCGCAAAGCCTGTTCAGGACATGGCTGTCCAGCAGGCTGTTCAGTCCGGGAACTTTAATCTCATTGCCGACGCCGTTGAAAAACTCGGATCTGAACTGGATCGAGATCTCACAGAAGGTCGCGTTGCAGATGTGACTGCCAGAAGATCGCGGCGAAGGGCGAGGATTGCATTCTATCGTGGCGACGTGATGGCCTTTGAGACGGCCAAACAGGAACTCGCCATCGCGAAACCTGAAGTCAGGCATCTGGGTCTGCTGCAGCCGTTCAATGCTGAACTGTATGCACAGGTGCCGCTGGAACTGCAGTCAGAAGTGCTGCTGTATCCTGTTTCGCAGAGCATTCTGACGAGCATTGGATCGACAGAACTCATCGAAGCGTTCGATGCCTTTGTCCAATGGCACGACGATCTGTCTGACGAAGTTGTTGAGCTGTGGATCAATTGTCTGGCCGCCAGCGGTGACATCAACGGACTCAGCGCCTTCGCGGAGTCAGATCACCCGCAGGCGAAAACAGCTGGCGGATGCGCGGCGTTTCTGACGGGACAACACGAAGCGGCTCAGGCGGCTTTTGATGAACTGATCTTGTCTGTGCGAAAGACAACAGGCAAGCGGAGTGTTGTCCTGCCGCTGTTGCCGAGCTTGATGCATCTTTTGCTTCTGTTGCGAAAAGAGGACGCCCGGTCGCGCGCCGAACTGAAGGCATTCTGTGCGGCGGCTCAGACCATGTGGCCTCCGTCCCTGCATGTGATTCCCGAGTTGTTTTCGATCGCTGTGAGTTATGCCGACGCGCCCAGTGCGTCCTCGAAAAGTGCATTCAAGTCAGCGTTGACTCAGAAACCCGCGCGCGCTTTACCGCTTGTGAAGGCCATTGCGGGACACGTCGCCAATTGGTTCATCCCTGAAGAGTCCTTCACGTGGGGCCGCACGTTGACCACAGCGGCTGAATCGTACGAAGAACTGGGTTTCGGATGGCTGGCGGCGTTGTGCGAAGATGCCGCTGCGATCAGCCCCAGTGAGCAACAGGATGAAACGGCTCTGGGCCAGCGTCATGCATTGCAGGGCACTTATCCGATGCTGTCATGGATTCAGCAGACGTCGATCTGGAAGCGCAAACTGGACTCGTTGCGGCAAATGGTCGACGGGACTCCCGCTTCACCAAAAGGTTTGCCGGTCGCCTCGGGTTACGACGAACGCATGATCTGGGAGATGGAGGTTCGCGAGTCCAAAGGGCATTGCTATGTGTCGCTGAGCCCCCTCATTCAGAAGCTTTCTGGTGGTGCCTGGACCAAAGGACGGCCGGTCGCGTTGCAGCGTCTTTACCAGAATCACTCAAAGAAAGACTTTGCGTTCCTGACCGATCAGGATCGGGCCGTGTGCAAATGCATTTTGGAAACAGAAAGGTCCACGGGATACTATCGATATACAGAAACCGTCTACAACCTTGATTCCGATGCAGCACTTCCGGCGCTCGTTGGACATCCACTCATCTTCACCACCGGCAATCGCTCGCAGCCACTGGAAATCACCACACGACGCCCGCAACTTTTGATTCAGAAATCGAAATCCGGACTGCAACTGCAGCTTGATCCTCAACCGATTGGCGAAGATGAAGTCGTGGTCAGGAAAGACGGAGCCCATCGTCTTGTGCTGGTGACGTTCACTCGCGAACTGCTCAAGCTGGCCGGAATTCTTGATGGCATTCTGGAAGTCCCCAAAAGCGGCGAAGCCGATGTGCTGGCGACGGCGAAGTCGCTCTCTTCTCTGTTGTCGGTGCAGTCTGATGTGACATTCAAAGACGGTGCGGCCGACACAAAAGTGAAGGCGGTTGCTGCGGAACCGCGACCCCACCTGCACCTGCTTCCCTTTCATGCGGGCGTGCGAGCCGAGTTCTTCGTGCAGCCGTTCGGTGAGCATGGGCCATTCTTCACGCCAGGTCAGGGTGGCGAGAATGTGTTTGCTGAACTGCTGGGAGAATCCGTTTCGACACAGCGCGATCTGAAGCGCGAAGCGAAGCTGGCGAATGAGATCGTCGCGGGCTGTTCGTCGCTGAGCAAACATTCGGATGGAACACTGTCCGCGTTTGAGTTCTCTTTCGCCGACGAAGCACTCGACCTGCTGCTGGAGATTGAGCCGTTGCGCGAGAAAGGCCAACTGATTGTTCACTGGCCGCAGGGGCAGTCACTGCGAGTCGCCGGTTCGGCCGATACCTCACAGTTGCGAGTCCGTATCGAACGCGAAAAAGACTGGTTCGCTGCGTCGGGAGAACTGGTCGTTGATGAACTGCTGACTCTGGATATGCTGCAGTTGATGGATTTTGTTTCGGCCAGCCCGAGTCGCTTTGTGCAGGTCAGCGACGGCCGATTTCTGGCAATAACAGAACAGTTGCGAAAACGAGTCCTTGAGCTGGCGGCCTACGGCGATCGCCGGAACAACACGCTGCGAATCCCTCAGATCCGCGCGGCGGCGCTCATGGATCTGGACGAGTGGTGTTCGATCAAGTCTGATAAGCACTGGAAAGCGTGTCTGAAGCGAATTCGTGAGGCAGGCGATATTGTCCCTGAAGTGCCATCCACACTGAATGCAGAACTGCGCGACTATCAGATCGAAGGATTCCGATGGCTCTGCCGACTGGCTCATTGGGGAGCCGGCGCGTGTCTGGCCGACGACATGGGGCTGGGAAAAACGTTGCAGGCCATCGCCGTGCTGCTGCATCGCGCCGCGAAGGGGCCGGCGCTTGTGATCGCGCCGACATCCGTGTGTTTCAACTGGGAGGCGGAACTGCGTCGATTTGCTCCGACGCTGAATCCTCGCATCTTCGGAGCAGGCGACCGTGATGCGTTCTTCAAGGATCTTGGACCTCGGGATGTGGTCATCACCACCTACGGTCTGCTGAATAACGAAGCCGAACGGCTGCAGGCCATTCAATGGCACACCGCGATTCTTGACGAAGCGCAGGCGATCAAGAACACGCTGACAAAGCGTTCGCAGGCCGCCATGTCATTGACTGCGGATTTCCGACTGATTCTGACCGGCACGCCGATCGAAAATCATCTGGGGGAATTGTGGAATTTGTTTCAGTTCATCAATCCCGGTTTGCTGGGTTCGATCGAACAGTTTCACGAGCGATTCGCGCTGCCGATCGAACGCGACAAAAATCCTGATGCTCGTCAGAATCTGAAGCAACTGGTGCGACCGTTTCTGTTGCGACGCACGAAAACCCAGGTGCTCAGCGAACTTCCTCCGCGTACGGAAGTGACCGTGCCTGTCACATTGCCTGATGATGAGGCCTTACTTTACGAAGCCGCCCGTCAGCGTGCTGTGAAGGAACTCACAAAGAAGACCGACGATGCCCGCGGTCAGCATGTGAAGATTCTGGCGGAGATTATGCGTCTTCGCCGAGCCTGCTGTCATCCGAGCCTGCTGCTCCCGAAGTGTGGTCTGCCCGGGGCCAAGCTGACAGCGTTTTCAGAGACGATCGATGAACTGCTGGAAAACAAGCACAAGGCGCTGGTCTTCAGTCAGTTTGTGGATCATCTTTCGATCCTGCGAGCCGAACTGGATCGCAAGAACGTGAAGTATCAGTACCTTGACGGTTCCACTCCGATGAAGGAACGTCAGCGAAGTGTCGAAGCGTTTCAGAATGGCGAAGGCGATGTCTTCCTAATCAGCTTGAAGGCCGGCGGCACGGGATTAAATCTCACCGCCGCCGACTACGTGCTGCACATGGATCCATGGTGGAATCCTGCCGTCGAGGACCAGGCCGCCGATCGTGCTCATCGCATGGGTCAACTTCGTCCCGTTACCATCTATCGCTTCATTACTCGCGGCACCATTGAAGAGAAGATTTTGGCTCTGCACGCCACCAAACGCGATCTCGCTGACAGCCTGTTGGAAGGCACCGAGACCACTGGCCGATTGTCGGCAGAAGAATTGCTGGCATTGATTCGGTAGGCCAGTCGTGAATGCTCGATGGTACTCGTTCGAAAAGGAAACCGCATCCGTATCGGAAGCCGCCAAGGCTTTCGGCCGTTTGTTTGAGGTGGAAGCGGAGTGCCGCCGAAACGCTTGGCGCGTTCCGCTGTGGGATTGCGCAGTAGCGGAAGCCGCCAAGGCTTTCGGCAAGTTGGTTTGTAGGGGACGTTGAGAGCAGCCGAAACGCTTGGCGCGTTCCGCTGCGGGAATGCGTTGTATCGGCAGCCGCCAAGGCTTTCGGCCGTTTGTTTGAGGTGGAAGCGGAGTGCCGCCGAAACGCTTGGCGCGTTCCGCTACGATGGAGGTCGACTTTTTGACTTCTGTCAAAGAACAAACCGACGAGGGCTTTCGAAACGCCGCAACAAGATACAGAATAACGGTCCGGTGATCGTGAATGATCACGTTATGTTTCGGTTCTTCATCCGGACAGCGAACATGCCGCAGGATCAGCAACGACTCAAGCGACTTCCGCCGGAATATTATCGCGGATTGGCATGGGTACACTGGACTCTGACGATTGAGGAACGAAAAACCGGCTGGCTGGATGCTCGATTTCTCTACAAGTTTCGTGAGATCGTGGCTCATGCTGCGTTGCGATACCAATTCGCCTGCCCCACTTCTGTCTGATGCCCGACCATCTCCATATGCTCTGGTGCGGCCTGGCAGATGAAACAGAGCAACTCGTCGCGATGCAGAAATTTCGATCTGATACAAACCTGTGTCTCAAGCGGATCGGCTATGAGTTTCAGCGGCAACCTTATGATCACGTTCTCAAGGACCACGAACTGGAACGAGCTGCGATTGAGTCATTGATTGACTACATCGCTCGCAACCCGGAACGCAAAAAGCTCGTGGGTAATGATGAATTCAGCAAGTATGCGTTCACCGGATGTGTGATTCCAGGCTATCCCAATTTCCGCCTCTTTGAACGCGATAGTTGGGACCGCATCTGGCGTACGATCGCATTCCTGAAACGGACCCAGTGCTTTCGTGTCCCCGATCCCAAACCGCATCCGTAGCGAAAGCCGCCAACGCTTTCGGTTGTTTGTTTGTAGTGGACGTGGAGAGCTGCCGAGACGCTTGGCGCGTTCCGCTACGGGGTGGTTTTAATTGGGTTCACTCGCCAATGAGATGATCGAGCCCTAAACTCCGACATCATTGATACTGAGTCCGGCACGGGAGCATTTCAAATGGCAGTTTCGGTTAAAAAATCCAAAGATCTGACACTCACGGACAAGCTCTCGCGGCTGACGTTTTTGCAGGCGTGCGATTTGCTGGGTGGGCTGGTGGAAGGCAAGAAGCTGCTCTACGCCGGCGGCAAGATTCCGGCGGAGAATTTGAAGGAACAAGCAACACTTGTCGGAGACATGTTTCGGTTGTCGTTGCCCGGTGAAAATGTCGTCGTCACCATCACGCTGCGGCAGGATAAAGTCAAACGGCTGCTGTTGAACTGCGACTCGTGCGACGACAAGTGCGTCCACATGGGAACTGCCCTGTCAAATATTCTGGAATCCAAAGTTGTGCTCGGCCTTGCTCGCGCGCCGGAAGAACGGAAGCCCGTCGAAGCGCTCAGTGAAGAACAACTCATCGAACGCGCGATGTCCGAACGACAACAACGCGCGAAAGACGAAAAGATGAGCGTCGAAGCGGTGAATAAAACCGCGACGACACCGTGGGGCGAGTATGTGGTCACAAGCAAGCTGAGCGGAAAATCTTATCGAGTCGCCTTGCGAGGCAGTGAGCCTGGTGATTCATTCTGCACCTGTCCCGATTATCGCACCAACACACTCGGCACCTGCAAGCATATCCTGCATGCCTTGAATAAGCTCAAACGCCGCTTCGATGCGTCGGCATTTCGTCGTAAGCCCAAGCAGAAAGAAACCAGCGTCTATCTGAAGTACGGCATCGATCTCGCGCTGCGGCTGGGCGTGCCCGATAAGATCGACGAATCCACGGCCAAAATCATCGGGCCGATTAAAGACGTCGATATTTCGGACGTCAGCGATCTTGTCCGACGCATCGACAAACTGGAAGGCCTGGGCGAGACGGTTGTCGTTTATCCGGACGCGGAAGAGTACATCCAGCATCAGCTTTATCGTCAGCGGATCAAAATGCTGGTGGAAGAGATTCGCAAGAACCCCGCAAAGCATCCTCTTCGAAAGACACTGCTGAAAATAGAACTGCTGCCGTACCAGATGGACGGCATTGCCTTCGCCGCCGGAGCTGGGCGGTCAATTCTGGCTGACGACATGGGACTCGGAAAAACGATTCAGGGCGTGGGCGTTGCGGAGTTGCTGGCTCGTGAAGCTCAGATTGAACGAGTGCTCGTGATCTGTCCAACGTCGCTGAAATCACAATGGCGGAATGAGATTCATCGGTTCTCGAATCGCGAAGAGCAACTTGTGATGGGGCGAGCAGAAGATCGAGCGGAGCAGTATCGGAATCCGACGTTCTTCACGATCTGCAATTATGAACAAGTCCTTCGCGACATCATGGTGATTGAATCCTCCAAATGGGATTTGATCATTCTTGACGAAGGCCAGCGAATCAAGAACTGGGAAGCTCAGACAACTCGCATCGTCAAGAGTTTGAAGTCGCGGTTTGCCCTGGTGTTGTCTGGAACGCCGATGGAAAATCGACTGGATGAATTGTACTCCGTCGTGCAGTTTGTAGACGGTCGACATCTGGGCCCTGGCTTCCGCTTCTTCAACAAGTATCGCATCACCGATGAGAAGGGGTACGTGCTCGGTTATCAGAAGCTGGACGAGCTTCGTGAACAGCTCAAACCGATCCTGCTGCGACGCACGCGCGATATGGTGATGAAGGATTTGCCGCCTCGAAATACCGAGATCATTCACATTCCGCCGACGGACGAACAGCGGCAGCTTCATTCGGCTCACATGCAGATAGTGGCGTCGATTACTCGCAAGTCGTTCATCAGCGAAATGGACCTGCTGCGACTCCGGCAGGCGCTGCTGATGTGCCGCATGACGGCTGACAGTACTAAGCTGGTGGATAAGCAGGGCGTTGGATACTCCACAAAACTGCAGACTCTGGATGAACTGTTTGAGCAACTCTTCGTGGATGGCGATCACAAGGCCGTGCTGTTTTCCGAATGGACCGGCATGTTGAATCTGATTGAGCCGTTGCTGAAGAAACGCAAGGTTCCCTTTGTGCGTCTGGATGGAAAGGTTCCGCAGAGCAAACGTCAGCAGATCGTGAATGAGTTCCAGACCAATCCGAAGTGCAAAGTGTTTCTGTCGACGAACGCCGGAAGCACGGGACTGAACCTTCAGGCGGCCGACACGGTCATCAACGTCGATCTGCCATGGAATCCGGCGGTGCTCGAACAGCGAATTGCCAGAGCTCATCGCATGGGCCAGAAGCGGCCGGTGAATGTGTACATCCTGGTGACTCAGGAGACGCTTGAAGAGCAGTTGCTGACAACGCTGGGCCAGAAGAAAGAACTGGCGATGGCCGCGCTGGATTATGAATCAGAAATCAGCGAAGTGAATCTGCAAAGCGGCATGGATGAGCTGAAAGCGCGGCTCGAAGTTCTGCTCGGTGCGATTCCGGAAGGCCATCTGGATGAAAGTCAGAAGCGAGATAAAGAAGTCGAGGCTGTTCGTCTGGTCGAACGTCGTGAGAAGATGGCTGACGCAGGCGGGCAGATGTTGACCGCCGCGTTCGGGTTCCTGTCTCAGATGCTGCCGGACACCGGGATCGCTCCAGCCACAGAAACCGTTACCGCGCTGCGAGATCAACTTTCTGCTGCAGCGGAGACAGACGACAAAGGCCAGAAGTCGCTGAAGATCAATCTACCGTCGGAAGAAGCTCTGTCTCAGTTCGCCGAAGCGTTGGCCAGGCTGATGGCGTTTCGTCAATGATGCTTGATCGTGACAAGACACTCTTCGTCATGGCCTTGCGTGACGATACTCACCGGAAGCATCGTCTGCAGAATGTCAATATGCGTGATTGAATGTCGTGACAGGGGCAGAGTGCGAAATGAACCGCCGCGCTGAACTCCGGTCGATGCGGGCTGAGCTGCGCTAAGGCCGAGCGGCAACAGGATCTGATCGGCCAGATATTCACCAACGGGTGCCGACGACGTCAGGTAGTTGCGCATCTGCTTCACGGCCTCGTCAGCCACATGTTCGGCCGATGCTCCCACGCGACCGAATGCGGTGGCCAGCTCAGTCACATTTTCAAACTGAATCTCGGCCATCACAATGTTGCCTGGTCCTGACGACTCAACCGGCTCAATGGTGATATCCTGCTGCTGAAACGAAAGCTTCTGCACGATCTTCTTCGCTTCTCGTTCGGCAATGTTCAGCGGCAGATTGCTGACCAGAATCTTTGCCGTCTTCGAAATTGTGGCGCCACGCTCCAGCAGATGAAAACCCTTTAGGAATTTTGCCGGAGTGATTTTCACAACAAAACGCCCGCCGCCCGCCGGAAAGAAACCGTGCCGCTCCAGAGTGGCTTCAACATGCGGTCCCATGCGATTGATAATCGGCAGGTAGCAGCGGTGCAGAAAATCAAACGGAGGAGCCCATTGATTGTGAGTGCCACCTTCCAGAATAATTTCTGATGGTCCGCTCGCGGTAAGCAACGCGGGCAGAATCGTCTGCAGCACCAGAGTCGCACTACCCGCAGTCCCGATGCTGAAGTGATAGTTACCAGCGCACACCTGCTGTGGCTCAAACGTCAATTCTTTCGACCCGAGTTCCGCACCGGTCAGTGTACCATTACAAATCTGCGCCGCCGCTTTCATCGCCGTCAGATGTTGACGCATCAACCCAGGCTTACTGCGACCCTCGCGAATTTTCTCAATCCGCACCGCCTTCCCGACGACAGCAGCAAGCCCCACAGCCGACCGCAAAATCTGCCCGCCGCCTTCGCCTTGGGAGCCGTCGATGGTGATGAGGTCGTGAGTCATGAGCGTGTGAAGTCAATCTGAAAGTGGTGGCTGATTAACAAAGGACGAAAGAATGACACACAAGAATTAAGGTGGTCCGTGGGAAAACGTTGAGTACGAGTAAAGTACTGGGCAGTATACGTTTCCGTGAAAGATTCACTACAATGATTTGACTTCAGTTTTGACCTGAACTTTTCCTGCCCATCACGTGTTCGATTGATGGAAACCCTGAACGGCGAAGATTCCCGTGCGTCTGCTCGAATACATTGAAATCCAAAACTTTAAAAGATTTGGTGACCTGCAGCGGATTGAGTTGGACCATCCCACTGTACTTATCGGTCCAAACAACTGCGGTAAAACGTCTGCCATTCAAGCCATCGCCCTGTGGTCACAGGCGATCAGGACGTGGTACGATTCACGAAAAGAATCCAAGGCTAAAGAGCGCACCGCGATTGCGCTGAATCGTCTGGCATTGGTTGCTGTCCCTGTTCCGAGTACAAGGTTCTTCTGGCACAACGCCGCTGTTCGACAGGGTACGCAGAATGTATCGCTGACGATCACGCTTGGGATCAATTTCAAGGGACAAACTCAGTCTTTGTCGATGCAGTTTCGTAATCAGGGCGACGAAATCGTGTATTGCGGACCTGTTACTGAAGATCTTGATAAGTCAGATTTGATCAAGTATGCCGCCAAACTTAATATCGAACTGCTTTATTCGATGTCGGGAATGGACAACGAAGAGGCAATCCTGCAGCCCGGCCGAATCAATGTCTTACTTGGACAAGGACAAACGGCGCAGGTCCTTCGAAATCTTTGTTTGATGGTTTGCGAGCAGTCCCCAAAGGACTGGAGTCGGGTCCAGCAACTCATGAAACGGCTGTTTACAGTCGAACTTGGACTTCCAGTGAGAACTGCGCGCGGCGCAATCGAACTGAAGTACGAACAGCCGGGAATGAAGGATGTGCTTGAGGTTGCGTTAGCGGGGCGTGGTTTTCAGCAGTTACTTCTGATCTTTGCGTATCTGTTCAGCCATAAGAATAGCGTACTGCTGATTGACGAGCCAGATGCCCATTTGGAAATCCTGAGACAGAAACAGGTCTATGTGCTTTTGCGCGACATCGCCTCAACAAATCAGAGTCAGGTGATTTTGGTGACTCATTCGGAAGTCATCCTTGAAGAATCACTCGACAAGAATCTGACACTGCTGCTCGACGGTAAGGCTGACAACCTCGCACAGAAGAGCAGCATCAAGAATGCCTTGAAGCACTTTGGTGCGGAACACTATGTGCGAGCACGTGAGCGAGGCTACGTTCTGTATGTCGAAGGCGGAACTGACATTGATATGCTTCGTGCCTTCGCCGAAAAAATTTCTCACCCTGTCGCGGCTGCCTGGGATGAACGCATCAACTCGTTTTACGTGCAGGACAACTATCCAGCTGAGTCCGACGAGAGCGAATTGGAGCGTGTTGAAGGTGGCTTTGGAATTACGCCAAAGCAGCACTTTTTTCAGCTCAGAAGCATGATTCCCGATTTGAAAGGATTAGCAATTCTCGACAACGACGGGAAAAATCGCGTTACTTCGTCCGAGGGTGGCTTGCAGACCTTGTACTGGAAACGCTACGAAGCAGAGAATTACTTCGTAACGCCGGAACTGCTTCGGTCGTATGCCGTTCGATCCTACTCCGATGCCACTCTGTTCGGCGGATATCGGAATGAGATTGAAACCGTACTCCGTAGCCTAAATAAAGAACGGGTCTTTGACGGTTCTGAGGCAGACTGCGCGACGTTCGAGAAACTGACAGGAGAAGCGAGAAGACTTGTCTGGGAAGCACGCACACAGCAACTTAAGCTTAGCGATTTCGCTGAAGAATTCTTTCGGCGACTTGCAGCTGAAATTGGCGATCAAATGCTGCTTACAAAAGGCGAGCTCCATCGATTGATGGAACTCGTTCATCCCGACCTGATAGCGTCTGAAGTCAGGGACGTTCTGGATGCATTGCAGAGCGTTTTTGGCAGTTAAACGTTGTTTTACTTTGTCTTAACCTTGGACCAGTCAATCATCCGCCTGATCCCCATCCTTAATGACAAACCGTGCTTTCAATCTCGCCACTTCCGTTGCGAGTCCGGCTGACTTCACGGACCGCAGGACTTCGTTGAAATCCTTGTAGGCGGCGGGCGCTTCGTCTTTGGGATACTGGCGGCAGTTGCTCAGGATGTCGTGGTCTTCGAAAGACTGGTCGATCGACTTCTGATCGAGTTCCCGAATCGCGCGTTTGCGTCCGAGGGCTCGACCGGCACCGTGATTCACACTGTAGCAACTGATCGATGCTCCTTCGTCGGCTACCATGACGCTCGATCCTGCCTGAGGATTTCCGGGCAGCAGAATCGGGTGTCCGGTGCTTTCAAAACGAGTTCCTTTCAGCGAATGATGTCCGCCTGGAAACGCACGAGTCGCTCCTTTGCGATGAACCCACGCAACGTTGTTGTTCACAACTTCCTTGCGAGCAATATTGTGGCTGATGAAGTATACGAGCTGGCCTGTCGTTCCGGGAATGATTTCCTGAAACGCTTCCAGCACGAGCGCGTTGATCAGCATATGGTTGGCCGTTGCGAAGTTTGCCCCCAGTGCCATGTCGTCGAGATACGCATTGGCTTCCGCTGTTCCCAGAGGAGCGTACACGAGTTCTCGATCGTTACCGGGCAACGGAATATCCCACTTCGCAAACTTAGCCTGCAAAGCTTTGAACTGACCATCGGCCAGATTATGCCCGATGCCTCGCGAACCGCAGTGTGACAGGAACGCCACATGGCCATCCTTCATGCCGAAAACATCCGCCGCCTTGCGAGCGCGATCGTTGTCTTCGACTTGAACGACTTCGCATTCACCGAAGTGGTTACCTCCGCCGTATGAACCCAGCTGCTTCATCTTGCCTGGGAATTTGTTGCGGAAGTATCCGTCCTTCATGTGGCGATCAAGACGTTCTCCCAGTGCGTCACGAGTGTCATCGTGTCCGACATGGAATGAGTCTTCACATCGCTCGGCCCATTCCGGCGGAATCCCAAGCTGCGTGCAGACAGATTCCGAAGCGCCTTCGAGCATCAACTGTCGGCCGAGAGTTTCGTCGACTCGTCGCGACTTCGGAGCATTCTGCTGACCACGTCCGGCTCCGGTCGGAGTTCGTTCGCAGATGGCATTGATGAGGGCTCGTCGAATCTTTCGATCGATGATTTCATCGGCCGGCACGCTGAGCTGCAGAAGGCTCATCGAACATTTGATGTCAACGCCGACCGGGCCTGGATAAATATGAGTCGGCGAAACCATCACACATCCGACGGGTGCCCCGTAACCGCAGTGAGCGTCAGGGTTCAGCACGAGATCTGTCACTCCGGGAGCAAGCCGGGAGTTCACGGCCTGACGCAGGCAGCCTTCGTCAAAGGTGTTTCGAATGGCTTCGGTTCCGATGACGATGATTGGCTTTGTCTGCGAATCGGTCGTCGGCAGAATCGCCGTAGCTTCGCCGGTGCTGATCATTTCGTAAGGCATAACTTTTCTTTCCAAAGGCGAGAGGTTGGGCGTCAGGTTAGAAACCGATCACGACAAGGATTGATGAAACGTTGCGCGCCCTACCAGACTGAGCTACGGCCCCGGTGTTGTGATGCATCGAAACGCATCGCAAAGAGTGGAGCCGGTGGGATTCGAACCCACGACCTCGAGATTATCAATCTTGTAGTTCCATCTGCATTCGTAAACGGTGTTTTCGTAAAACGGATCGTGTCGATTTGTTTAACCCGTGGCCGACAGGCCAGGTGAAGGGCCAGCCTGGCCTGTCGGCCACGGGTTAAACGAAGACTGCATCCGGCGACAAGGAATATCGAGAGTTCTCCGCTTGCGCGGGGCGGGATTCGGACCCGCTGGGTACCAATGTACTCCCGATGGCATTCGCTGAATGAGTCCGTTGGTTAAATTGAGATTTGAAATCGAGAAAAACACAAAGCTCGACAAGGGTTTGTTGTGACGTTGTCATGGTTGTAGTCACAGCTGCATTCGAACTTTGTGGTTTCTTCAGAGGCTCTCGACGTTCAGGGTTTGAGATTTCAAATTTCAAATTTGAAATTGGCAATGAAGACAAGCCACGACAAGGGATTTGTGAGACATCGTTTGCTCTACCGGACTGAGCTACGAAATGCTTTCGCACTCCGGCGGGATTTGAACCCGCGACACAACGGTTAAATGTAGTCCCACTGGCATTCGTGGATTGTTGGAAGAGTTTTCAGTGTTCAGTTTTCAGTTTTCAGCAAAATCGCAAGTACGCACCACTGCGACTACTGAACACTGAAAACTGAACACCGAAAACCTTGTCCCCTCAGATTCGCATCTGCTGGATTTCATTCAACCAATGGTTCTGGCTGAAGCGTCCGCCTGCGACGTCTGCAATCAGCTGGAATACATGGTCACTGAAGCCTCCGACGTTGATGATGTCTGCCGACTCCGTCGCCTGGGTCGTCCCATTCGGCTGGATATCGATGCAGATCATCTTCGCCTGAGGATTTCGCTGCTTAAACGCCATCCACTGCTTCATCGTTTCAGTGGCCTGACCGGCGTAGCACGTTTGGCGAGTTGAATCGATCCACGATTCGTTGTCCGAAACGTAGATGATCAAATCGCCCTTCGCCTTCGTCGCATTCAGATGCGCCAGCGGTGCACTGCAGTTGGTTCCTCCGGACGGCAATTTCATCAGCTTTTCAGCGTTTGTCATGACCGAATCACGAGGATTCAAATTGCATGGTGTCACATTATCACTGAATGGAACAACAACCGTTTGCGGATTGCTCCGCATCACCGCCGCCGCCACCAGAGCCGCAATATCGATGCACTTCGCAGCCGTTGTTGAGCCCACTCGATGACCAGTCACAGGTGACTGCATTGACCCGGAAATATCCGGGAACACATACACCTGCCCGCTGAACTGAGGCACGTTTCGGGTCGCGATCTCCATCGCATCCTGCAACGCATCCTTGATTGGTCGAGGCACTTCGTCAGAAATACTCACCCAGGCCGTCAGCAACTGATAAGGGAAGACCTTCGCCTTCTCAATCAGGTTCACATCCCGCAGCCGGTTTGCAACAACTCCGATCAGATCCTTGTTCTCGAATACCCCCTGACGCACAAAGGTGTTGAGGTTCATTCGAGTCATCGTCCATGACGCGTTGCGAGCGATCTGCTGCCAGTCCTTCTTTGTCAACGGCAATGCCGTCAACATCTGGAACGGAACGTCTGGTGTTGCAACCTTGCCTGGGTTCGTGTTTCGCTTGAAGGCTTCGTATTGCTTCACAATCTCAGGCAACGCTTCTTCATTGAAGGCGCGACCGATCAGGTAAGCGTACAAGGCTTCTCGCGAAGTGGACTTTGGCTTTGGGTGAACCATCTTGATGACATCCGCCAGCGACGGATCGTTTCCAACCGACCCCGAGAACAGTTGCTCGTCCGTGCGAGCTTCCAGCCACTGCAGGATCAATCGCTTTGGCAGAGTTCCCAGGCTCTTTCGCCCAACAACCCCTGATCGCATGATCTGCACGAAGTTCCGCAGCATCTTTGGTGAATCGATCACTCGATCAAAGATCTCGGCCAGCAAACCGGGAGATCGAACTGACAGAACAGCACACAGCAATGCGGGCATGTCCTTCATGTATCCCTTTGATCGTGCGAACAATGCAACCCGAGCGATGAACTCAGGTTCGTTTGCTGCACACAATTCAAGGACCGTGGCCAGTTGCTGATCAGCGGAGACGTAGAACGTGTTGTTCAGGCATCCCGTTGCGGCATACTGAGCAAGCTTGTGCTGGTCGCTGAAGTTGTAAGCGGTTCCACCAGCCTCATTGACGGCGTCCGTTTTCGGAGCCAGCATTCCGATTAGAGACTTAAAGAGTGACTTGCTTGCCATGATGACTTTCCTTTGCAACGAATGTTTGCAGCGTGTGTTGTTGTTGATGGGAAAATAGACAAAGCAGTCGGCGTGCCGGTTCAGAAAAATTTCGTCTTATTTCTTGTAAGTTGTTTAACAGCAGTATTTTACGATGAGTTCGCTGTTTTTGGCAGACTTGCCAGATGCCACAAATGCGATCTTTATGTAGCGTGATTTATCTTTTGGGATACACTTGCCGTGATAGACTTGAACTGCGTCGGGGAATGTTGCAGGCCGAATTCTGACTCAGTCGAAACCGGCCGCGTTGTGTCAAACAGGAGACAGTGATGACAAAGCCCGTTCATCTCATCGGGTTGCTGGGCAGCCAGCTGGATTCCGGACACACGCAGGATCGATGGTCCAAGTGGCGGCCGACCGTCGCAGCATGTCAGCACGAAGATTTGTTGATTGATCGATTTGAACTGCTGCACGAACCCCGACATCAGACGCTCGCTGAGTGTGTGGCGTCGGACATCGCAAGCGTCAGTCCCGAAACGACTGTGCATCTGCATCCCATCGAACTTTCAGATCCGTGGGACTTTGAAGAAGTTTTTTCGACACTGCATCAGTTCGCGCGATCGTATCCCTTCAACACCGACAAATTTGACTATCTGATTCACATCACCACGGGAACTCACGTTCAATAGATCTGTCAGTTCCTGCTGGCGGAGTCGCGTCATCTGCCAGGCCGTCTGCTTCAGACGGCACCTCCAAAGCGGAACGAAACGGATCCAGGCAGAATCCGAATCATCGATTTGGACCTGTCACGATACGATGCACTGGCCACGCGATTCGCTGAGGAGCTTCAGGAAGGACTGACGTTCCTGAAGTCCGGGATTGAAACTCGCAATGCCGCATTTAATCGCCTGATTGAACAAATTGAACGCGTCGCGATTGCCAGCAAGTCGCCCATGCTGATCACCGGTCCCACAGGGGCGGGAAAGACACGACTTGCCAGACGCATTTTTGAACTCAAACGACGTCGGGAACAGATCAGCGGAGCGTTCGTCGAAGTCAACTGTGCCACGCTTCGAGGCGACCAGGCGATGTCGACACTGTTCGGTCATGTGAAGGGTGCTTTCACCGGCGCCGCGAGCAATCGTCCGGGCTTGCTGATGACGGCCGATCAGGGGTTGCTGTTTCTGGATGAGATTGGCGAACTGGGACTTGATGAACAGGCGATGCTGCTGCGTGCGATTGAAGAGCGTCGATTTCTGCCCGTGGGTGCCGATCATGAGTCTGTCAGCGAGTTTCAGTTGATCGCAGGAACGAACCGGAACTTGATCGAAGCTGTGCAAGCGGGCCGATTTCGAGAAGACCTGCTGGCTCGAATCAACCTGTGGACTTTTCGGCTGCCCGGGCTTGCCGAGCGGCGGGAAGATCTGGAGCCAAATCTGGACTTCGAGCTTCAGCAGGTCAGCGATTCCACCGGACACCGAATCAGCATGAGCCGCGAAGCCCGGACAGCCTTCCTGAAATGGGCACAGTCACCGGATGCGAGATGGTCGGCCAACTTTCGGGACCTGAACGCCGCTGTGGTTCGGATGGCGACGCTGGCGAAGTCTGGTCGCATCTCTGAGGCGGATGTGGCTGCGGAATGCGAGCGAATGACCGAGTGCGGGGCGTCTACAGAAGGCCGCTTACCCGATCCTCTGAAAATGGTGATGTCACCCGAACAGATTGCAGAATTGGATCTCTTCGATCAGGTTCAGTTGGCAGCCGTCATCGAGATCTGTCGTGAATGCAGGTCGATGTCGGACGCTGGTCGGCGAATATTTTCGGTGTCACGACTTTCAAAAAACTCGACGAACGATGCCGACCGTCTGCGAAAATATTTGGCGCGGTTTGGACTGACGTGGAGTGACGTGGAGTGACATCGCCAACTCATCGTCAGTTTGAGAGTTCGTGGCGGCGGTGTGACCCCTGCAGGATCTCACGCTGCCGCTCTGCGAAACATGCTCTCGTGAATCTCCAGACGGCGCAACATCACTGTGGCCGATCTGACGACCACGGTGATGCGACTCAGGCCGATGCGGCTTCTTTGCCTTCCAGACATTTATCAATCTGGCGGACGGCCTGACGTAGCCGCTGGCTGTTTTCAACGATCGCCAGACGCAGAAAGCCTTCACCTTCAGGACCGAAGCCGCGCCCCGGACTGACAGCAACGCCACCTTCATTCAGCAGCTTCATGGCAAATTCAATGGAACCCATGCTCTTCCATGCGTCCGGCATCGGCGACCAGACAAACATACCGGCTTTGGGCACAATCGGATTCCAGCCGATGCGACGCAGGCTATCACATAGGGCATCGCGGCGAGTCTGATATTCGGCAGCCATTGTGGTTATGGCATCATCACAATGTCGCATCGCCACGATCGCGGCGATCTGGATCGGAGCAAAAATCCCGTAGTCGTAGTAACCTTTGATGGTCGCAAGCGCGCGAACCATTTCGCGATTGCCGCAACAGAAGCCGATACGCCAGCCGGCCATACTATAGCTCTTGCTCATGGACGTCAGTTCCACACCGACGTCGATAGCGCCTGGTGTCGCCAGGAAACTCGGAGCCTTGTAGCCGTCGTAGCAGACATCGGCGTAGGCAAAGTCGCTGATGACGAGGAAGTTATGCTTCTTCGCCAGACGAACAAGTTCCACAAAGAAGTCCTGCTCAATCACTGTTGATGAGGGATTATGCGGGAAGTTGACAACGACAACCTTCGGCTTCGGAACTAGATGCTCACAAGTGTAGGCAATATTCCGAAGAAATTTTTCGGGATCGCGGACATCCAGAGCAATCACGTTCCCCGACGCCAGCATCACGGAGTACACATGAATCGGAAACGACGGCGCTGGTACAATCGCCGTGTCGCCAGGGCCCATCAGAGCCAGACACATGTGGCTGAAGCCTTCTTTGGATCCGAGACATGCCAGAACTTCATCGTTCGGATCCAGCCGAACGCCGTATCGCTTCAGATAGCGGGCGGAGACTTCCTTACGAAGATTTCCGATGCCATTTGATACCGAGTAGCGGTGATTACGAGGGTCGGCCAGCGCTTCTTCGATCTTGGTCACGATCATCGGGTCTGGCGGATCGGTCGGATTGCCCATGCCCAGGTCAATCACGTCCACTCCGGCGACTCGGAGCTGGTACTTTCGCTTGTTGATCGTGCCAAACAGGTACGGCGGCAAGCGACGGACTCGGTCTGCCACGGGAATTGTGAACGGGTTGTCTTCGAACAGGACTTCTGATTCGCTGCGCATTGTTGACTTCCGAGGATCGATCCGCCGACACCGCCCGGTGCGTGTGAGTGATTCCGGCCGACCGTTGAATTGAGGGGTTCAGGGGATTCTAGAGACACAGTCGCTTCACGGCGATGGCAGGTTTCACGAAGTTTTTCTCCCTCAATTCCTGAGAATTTCCGCTCGGGCGGAGGCCCAAAATTCTGTCATCAAAAGACAAACAGCCCGGCATTCACAAGGAATGCGGGCTGTCTGTCCCGAAACAGGAGTCGAAGTGGAAAGCAGAAAGCCAAAGGCCGAGCAAAACATTTGGCGGCATTTGGCTTTCGGCTTGATGTTCGATTCAGAGCTGAGTAAGAAAACTCAGGATCTGACTCGCGTTCCGAAAAGCATGTGAAAAATCCACGGGGCAGGCGGGTTGTTGATTAAATCGTAACCCGATGCGTCAGTTTTGAAGTTGCACGTTTTGCGTTATCCCAACCCGAAACGTCAGTGAGGGATTGAGTTTTGGCGTTTCGCGGTAAATGTTAGCAAATCCCTCGCTGACGCGTCGGGTTATGAGAATTTACTGACGTCTCGGGTTTTGAGAATCCATTCAATCAACAGCCCGCAGGTCAACGGGCCGTTGCCTCGTGATTGTGAACTCGATGACGAAGACAGGGCTAGGGATCGTTCGATCAATAGGTGTCTGATCGTTGCCTTTCGCTCTGCGAAAGAACGCTACTTTCGCGGAGCGAAAGGCGACAATTATTGAACGAACGAGACTTAGTAAGGGCTGTTGCTGTATCCGCCGCCGTTCGACTTTTCACCCTGAGCCGGGCTGTTGCAGGTGATGTCGCAGCTGTTGTCGCATTCGTCCTGGAAGTCCAGATTTGTGCTGCCGACGACTTCACCTTTTTTGCCGCTGGCGAGTGTGTAGTAATAAGTCTGGTTGATGCCGCCGATCGCGGAACCCAGGTCTTCCAGTTCTTCATTGACGCCGTAAGACAGTTCGGTGAGTCCGACGATCATGCCGAGAACAGAGATGGTTCCAACGAGGACCAGTTCGGCAGAAACAATGAAACCGTTTTCGTCATTCTTCAGGGCTGTGAACAGGTTCATGAGAATACTCCAGGATGTTGATAAAGATGGCAGAGAATGGCAGTTGAGAATTCGAAGGCTCGGGATAAGTCGAGCCGTGTTGGGCAACGGGGTGTGACGGGGGCAAAGAGATCGGGACAAAATGATGATTACAAAATGATGCAGGGCAGCAGAGTGTGGATCAAGTTGCTGTAGGTCGAGTTGATTCAGGTCAGCAACAGAGAAGCGGGGAGAGGGAGTCCGTTGGGACTCCCGTTGAGCCGCGTCTTATCCTGCTGGCTTAGTAACCGTTTTGCTCACCGCGAGCTGGTGTGTCGCAACTGATATCGCAGCTGTTGTCGCATTCGTCCTGGAAGTCCAGGTTCGTGCTGCCGACGACTTCACCCTTTTGGCCGCTGGCGAGTGTGTAGTAATAAGTCTGGTTGATGTTGCCGATGGCAGAACCCAGGTCTTCCAGTTCTTCGTTGACGCCGTACGACAGTTCGGTCAGTCCGACGATCATGCCGAGAACGCAGATGGTTCCGACAAGGACCAGTTCGGCAGAAACAATGAAACCGTTTTCGTCGTTCTTCAGAGCGTTAAGAATGTTCATCGTGCATCTCCTGTTTCGTTGTGTGAAAGCTCAGTTTCGGATGAGTTTCACATGTTGTGTTTGCTGGTCACTTTGATCAGCGGTCATGCAGGAGATGTAAAGCAGGCTGTATGCCAAAGGTGATTGGCACGCAAAAAAACGCCCATCCGATTTCTTTTTCGCTCGCCATAAAGCGTTTGCGCAAATGGCGTTGCGCTCTGCAAAAATTATTCGACACGTGGTTGACAGACTGTAAAGCGATCTGAAAACCGATGTTGCTGAAAGGCAACGCGATCGCGACTGCAGCTCCCAATTTTGCGGCAAGCTGAGTTCTCAGCACGACTTCCGGCGAATGCATCATCCGGCATCATTTGTCGCCAATTGGCAATGCCTGTCGTAACCAGAAACATCCCACGGAGGCAGCCGTCGTCCGGAAGCAGAACGGCAGCAGAGGATAGACATTTTGGCTCGGGCACCCTCCCCTGCCCCGGAAATAAAATTCGCGGAGACCTGCGGCTGAAAATGTGTCGCGTCTGATAAGCACGCGTCGGAAACGAACGAAACCGCTCCGAGCTTCGTTCGTTGACCATCTTTGAAAGTCTAGTTAGGATCCGGGGCCGGTCGGAGACTCGCGGCACCCGGTGAATGCAAGATGGCTGTCAGGGAGGGCTTGAGATGGCGGAACGTTCTTCGCGCCTGGGATCCAAACTGTTTGTGCTCGACACAAACGTCATCCTTCATGATGCGGGATGTCTGAGGAACTTTGAAGACAACGACGTTGCTGTCCCGATTACGGTTCTTGAAGAACTGGACCGTTTCAAGAAGGGCAATGAAGACATCAACTTTCAGTCGCGTGCGTTTCTTCGTCGCCTGGACGAGCTGACAGGTGATGTGCTTTCGGCTGAGGGAACTTCGTTGGGTCCGGGCCTTGGGTCCGTGCGAGTTGTCATCAAGGCATCAAATCACCAGCGTCTGAAAGAAGCGTTTCTTGAGGACTGCCCGGACCATCGCATTCTGGACGTTGCACTGACCCTGCAGCAGGATGAAAGCCTTCGTCCTGTCGTGCTTGTCAGCAAAGACACAAACCTTCGCATGAAGGCCAAGTCACTGGGATTGATTGCCCAGGACTACAGCACCGACAAGGTGGAGAGCATGGACAAGCTCTACACGGGAAAGCGGCTGATTGACGCCCTGCCCAGTGGAGTACTCGACGAATTCTTTACTGGCAGCGGCCATGTGGCGGCCGATCATCTGGATTTTATTTCTAAGCCGATTGCGAACGAAAATTTTGTCCTTCGCAATGGCTCGAAGTCAGTCCTTGCCACCTACAATCCGACGGAGAAGGCTTTTATTCGAATCGACAAGGTGTCGGCTTCATGGGTCAATCCGCGGAACTCTGAGCAGTCGTTTGCGCTGCGAGCTCTGATGGACGACAACATCAAGCTGGTCACACTCACAGGGAAGGCGGGCTCGGGCAAAACGTTGCTGGCCCTGGCCGCGGCAATGGAACGCAAGACGCACTATCGCCAGATACTGCTGGCTCGCCCGGCGGTACCACTCAGTAATCGAGACCTTGGATTTTTGCCGGGCGATATTCAGGCGAAGCTTGACCCTTACATGCAGCCCCTCTACGACAACATGGCTGTCATGCAGCAGCCTCAGTCAGGTTTGGGCAACGCACCCGCGGCCCCGAAGATTCAGGATTTGCTGGCCGCCAATCAGCTGGAGGTCACCCCACTGGCTTACATTCGTGGACGCAGCCTGCAGCGAGTTTTCTTTATTGTGGATGAAGCTCAAAACCTGACGCCTCACGAGATCAAGACAATCATCACGCGTGCGGGCGAAGGGACAAAAATGGTCTTCACCGGCGACATTCAGCAGATCGACCATCCGTATCTGGATTCACTTTCCAACGGGCTGAGTTTTCTGATTGACCGAATGGTCGGTCAGCCGCTCTTTGCGCATGTGACCCTTGAGAAAGGTGAACGCAGCGAGCTGGCGGAACTGGCAAGCAATCTGTTGTAAGCACTAACGGAAGCACCAGTTTGCGTGCACCGTTGCTGCATTCACCGTTGCTGCATTCACCGTTGCGGCATTCACCGTTGCCTGAAAATTTGCATTGGTGAGGTCGACTTGTGCTGAATTCGGCTCTGCGTGACAATAGCGAAGATACGGGCCACAGTGCCCGGCTTTCTGTTTCGCCTTTTTCCTCAGGGCTCCTCGCGTGGCAAATCTGGAACCGCTTCTCGTTCTGCATCCCTCTGACAATCTTGCCGTAACGCGAAGAGCTCTTCGCGCGGGAGAAACGGTCTCTGTCGCCGGGCACACGGTGCAGGTGGCTGTTGCTATTCCGGCCAATCACAAGGTGGCGCTCGTGAACATTGCCAAAGGTGAAACCCTTCATAAATTTGGTCAGCCCATCGGATCGGCCCTGTCGCCGATCACAGCAGGCGAATGGATCCATGTTCAGAATGTGAGTCTTGAACGTGAACAGGCGGGCTATGAATATTGCACGGAACTGGTTGACCTGCCTAAGCCCGCAGAGCCTCGTACGTTTATGGGCTATCGTCGCAAAGACGGCCGCGCGGGAACACGCAATTACATCGCCGTCATAAGCACGGTGAACTGTTCGGCGACAACCGCTCGTTACGTTGCGCAGGAACTGGCGAAGTCCGATCTGAGCAACTATCCGGGCATCGACGGAGTCATCCCGGTTGTTCACAAGAGCGGTTGCGCCTTCGCCTACAACGGCGAGGACCATCATCTTTTGAACCGTACTTTGGCCGGATTTGCACGGCATCCGAACATCGCCGCGTGTCTGGTCCTTGGGCTGGGATGTGAAACCGCTCAGGCCGGGCATCTGCAGGAATCGCACGGGCTGGTTCAGCTTAATGGGGCAAATCGTCGTGAGCCCGATGATTCTCTGCCGATGGTGCTTAACATTCAGGAAGTCGGAGGAGTTCGCAAGACAGTCGACAGAGCCGTCGGTGTCCTGCGGGAATTGCTGGCCAATGCGAATGCGGCGAAGCGTGAACCGATTCCTCTTTCTGAACTGTTTCTTGGCCTGCAATGCGGCGGCAGCGATGGAGCCAGCGGGATCACAGCCAATCCGGCTCTGGGAGTTGCCAGTGATCTGCTTGTCGCGCACGGCGGCGGTTCGGTACTCGCAGAAACGCCTGAAGTGTATGGGGCCGAGCAGCTTCTTCTTCGCCGCGCAGTGAATCGAAAAGTGGCCGACAAGTTGCTGGAACGGATCCGCTGGTGGGAAGAATACGCGCGCAAGAACAATGCCTCGATTGATAACAATCCCTCCTATGGCAACAAACAAGGCGGACTCACGACGATCATCGAAAAGTCGTTGGGTGCTGTTGCGAAAGGCGGGACTGCGCCTCTGCGAGCCGTCTACGAATTTGCTGAGCCCATTACCGAGCACGGTTTTACGTTCATGGATACGCCAGGTTACGACCCGATTTCCGTGACGGGACTTGTGGCAGGCGGGTGTCAGGTTGTTGTGTTTACGACCGGCCGGGGCAGTTGCTTTGGATGCAAGCCGGCACCCACGATCAAAGTGGCCTCGAACTCGCTGATGTACAATCGGATGCGCGACGACATGGACATCAACGCGGGAACAATTCTGGAAGGGGCATCCGTCGAAGCCGTCGGTCGAGAGATCTTCGAAAACATCATCGCGACCGCGAGTGGCCAGAAGACGCTCAGCGAACAGCAGGGCATTGGCGACGAAGAATTCTGCCCCTGGATGCCTGGTCCGATTTTTTAATCGCACTCGCGACCAGCGGGAAACCGGTGCATTGGGTTTACAAAGCTCGCAGGCTCATGTCTGTGCCGCTGCCCCCACATCGAACGATCAGCATCGGTCTGGCAATTCTCGCGGTCTTGAATTGCGGTATTCCGTCGGCGGTCCTGTGGCTCACAGAGGGAAGATTGTTGGATGGACTGTTCCTATTTTCAGCAGCAGATCTGCCGCTCCTGCTCACTGTTGTCTGTCAGTTATCAGCAGACACTGGACCAGAAGCGGGATGCTCTGTCACGATTGTTTCCTGACACGAAAATCGATGAGTTCAGCGCGGTCGAAGTGGCAACTGGAAGTCGAATTCGTGCACGGCTGGCGATTACCGGAACGGTTGAGCAACCGCAAACCGGCTTTTTCGATGACCATCAAAAAGTTGTGGCGGTGGATCAGTGTCCGCTGCACCATCCGCTGATTAACGAGTGGGTGCAGTCGCTGCCGCAGTTGATCCGGGCTGCTCGGCTGACACCTTATGATATGACCACGGATCGCGGTGAGCTGAAGTTTGTCGTGCTGACCTGCTCGCCCACTCATCGGCAGCTGATGGTTCAGTTTGTGTTGAGATCGCGTGAAGCGGTGGATCGCATCCGCAGCCTGTGGCGTCGGATGTCTGACGCTGATAAACAGCTGGTGGCGGTCATGTCGGTTAATATTCAACCAGCGCGGTCATCAGCAATTACTGGTCGGGAAGAGTTGCTCATTTCGGATCAGGCATTTCTTCCGATTCAGTTTGGGAATCGTGAGCTGGTGTTTGGACCACAAAGCTTTTTGCAGACAAATTACGAAGCCGCTGCGTCTCTTTATCAGGCGGCAGGCACAATCATTGGCAATAGGAGTTGTGAACGGATTCTTGATTTGTATTGCGGGGCCGGCGCGTTCTCGCTGACAGCCGGTTCGACGGCGAAATACATTCTTGGGATCGACGTATCGGCTGACGCAATCCTGTGTGCGAATGAGGCTGTGCGGCGCAACGCGATTTCGAATGCGGAGTTTCAATGCCGCAGTCTGGAATGCACAACAGTCGATCAGTTGGCCGTTCAGGACTTCGACACGATCATCTGCAACCCTCCGCGTCGCGGACTTGATGCCGCCAGTGTGGCGATGCTGCTGGCTTTAAAATCGCCGCGAGTTATCTACTCCAGCTGCAATGCGACGACTCTTCAGCGAGATGTGCAGTTGCTGGCTTCCGACTATCGAGTTGAATTTCTGCAGCCATTTGACATGTTCCCGTTTACACATCACTTCGAGGTGCTGGCGTTGCTGACGCGAGTGTCACTTTAGAGTCGCACTCGACGGCCAGTTTGTGAAATCCAAAGTGGCGGCCGCAGTTCGTGGATATGTGGCACAAGACAGCTTATTTCAGCGGCGAGCCATCATCATCAGTCGAAATTGAAGATGCGGTGGGTTCTGAACGGGCTGCCCTTTTTCATCGCGGAGTTCGACTTGCCAGCCGCCCATGGTCGCTTTTTCCATGAACGCAGGAGCATTAGTGCGGCCAGCGTCTCCAATCCAAACCTGACCGCTCGGTGACAGCATTGCGTTCAGAGTTCGCAGCAGCGGTTCGTGCCCGGCGGAGTCGTATAGAATGTCGCTGCCGAAGATAAAATCAAACTGCTGGTTGGGTGGCTGTTGCCAGTCAAAGACCAGGCCTGAAGCATTCGGAAATCCATTCTGTGCGGCGTTGGACAACGCCATTTTCACAGCGTCTGAGGAGTGGTCGGCAAATGTGACTTTCAGACCCGCCAGCAAAGCCGCGATGCCAGTCAGCCCGACGCCACAGCCAATTTCAAGGCCATTGAGATCAGCCGGCCAGTGCTGATTCAGCAGGAGTTCTGCAGTCGCAGGAGACGCAGCCCAAAGAAGACCCCAATAAGGATCCCAGTCCGACGAACCAGTCGCTTCTCCGAGAAGTGCGTGTTTCAGCATTTCTTCGGGGTCCGAGGGGAGATCAAAATGGATCTGATGCCCGGCGATGGAGATTGTTTGCGAAGTGAGTTTCAGATTCATCGGACTGTAGAGACGGGCGGTTGAAAAAGATGGGAGCCGCAACAGTCGGACTCTGTTCGGGCAGACAGTATACTGAATTTTCCGTCAACCCAGAATGATGTAAAAAAGAATTGCTCACCGATGGTACACCAGGCGGCTTTGGATACAGTGGCCTTCAGGACATTTGATCTGCTGCGGCAAAAGCGACAAGTCCTCGTCACGGCGGAAAGCTGCACGGCCGGACTGATTTCCGCTTCGCTCGCCAGAGTTCCCGGCATGTCAGCCTGTCTGGCTGGATCCTTTGTTGTGTACCAGATCGCCAGTAAAGTGAAGTGGCTGGATATTCCGGCGGAAATTATTTCAAAGCACGATGTTGTCAGTGCCGAGGTGGCTGCGCTGATGGCGATGAACGCCCTGAAGCGGACGGATCATGCGACGGTCGCCGTCAGCATTACCGGACACCTCGGCCCTGATGCTCCGGAGGCGTTTGATGGCATCGCCTGGCTTGGCTACGCGACTCGAGTTTCGGGGGTGCGTTCGGTGAAGCTGAATCTGTCCGGGGAGTCCGCGAGCGGTCCAGCACCTACCGAACCACTGCACATTCGTCACGAGCGACAACAGGTGGCTGTGCTGGAGTCTCTGGGTTTTCTGTGTGATCGGCTTGCAGAAATGGACTGAGTCCGTTTGACTTCATTGATGTTTCTGACCGAAGCGGGCGATGCCAGAGAGATCCTTGTCCGTCGGCAGAATCCCTTTGTTGCATTTTTGTGGTTGGGTTGCGACTCATGTCTGCTGACTGGCTAACTCTGAATATTGTTGGCGAGTTCGACGACACCGCACTGATAAAGGTTTTTGCCGAGGGGGGGGGGGCGGGGTTTGATTCCTCTGCCCATGGTCGTGGAGAAAGAAGTCCGGGAACAGATGGGCCTGCATTTGTTGGGAACCATTCCCGGGGCCACGGAAGATTTTTATGCCATCTCGGTCGAGCAGAAAATCAGCCATCCCGGTGTCTCAATGTTCTCAGAGGTCGCTCGACGACAATTTTACGGCGATGCCCACGTTACCGAGGTTTCGCCAGTTGATCCGGAAACCAATTTTATTGACGACCGTTTTCTGTAACGCTCTCCAGAGCCTGGATGCGGATCTGATTTTTTTGAGGAACTCACAATGTCTCGCTCGCCAAGAGTACTTTGCTGCCTTCTCACCATCTTCTGTGGATGTTCGCAGGAAGCACCCAGTTCAACTTCCGACGGCAGTACTGACGCGCCGGAAATGAAAGCCGCAAAGCTTGCTTTAAACTGGTATCCCGAGGTGGAACATGGCGGCTTCATTGCCGCTAAAGAATTGGGTCTGTTTGCGGACGAGAAGGTTGATGTTGAAATTATTCCTGGTGGGCCTGGTGCGCCGCAGGGGATTATCGCTGAACTCGCGGCAGAGCGTATTCAGTTCGCGGTTTCGGACGCGGACAATGTGGTGAAAGCTCGGGCTGCGGGGCTGCCAATTGTGGCGTTAATGGCGCCACTTCAGAATTCACCGCGATGCATTATGGTGCATGAAGGATCCGGCATTTCGAAGCTTGAAGAACTGGCCAATGTGGAACTGGCGATCAGCGACAGTCGACCGTTCGCGTTGTGGATGAAAAAAAAATTGCCGCTGACGAATGTGACGATGGTCCCCTTCAACGGGCTTGTCGGAGAGTTTCTTGTAAAGCCCAATTTTGCTCAGCAGGGCTATGTCTTCAGCGAGCCTTTTGTCGCGAAAGAAAAGGGTGGCGATCCTAAAGTGCTGCTGGTTTCAGACATTGGGTTTAATCCCTACGCGAGTGTCCTGATCACCACAGAGAAAATCATTCAGGAGCAGCCTCAGCTGGTGCGTTCTGTTGTGACAGCCAGCGTGAAAGGCTGGGAACAATACCTTGCCGATCCAGTAGTCACTAACGCCGCCATTCATCAGATGAATAAGGACATGAGCATCGCAGCACTGGAATTCGGTGCAAAAGAAATGGCGCCTCTGTGTAAACCGGCCGACGGCGAGGCAATGTGCGGAATGCAGCTGGAACGCTGGGAAACGCTGGTCCACCAGATTGAGGAAATCGAAGACATCCCGGCCGGCGTTGTAAAGCCGCAGGAATGTTTTGTCTTGATGTTCCTGACGCCGTGAGGCAAGTCAGAATATTCTACGAGAGCTGTACCGAAGTGAAGGAGGTGCGGCAGATGCGATACCGCTCATCCACGCGGATGGCACTGTTTGTGGACGGCTTTGAGTCTGCTGTGCTCGACGTGGGTGTAGATCTGAGTGGTGCGGATGCTGGAATGTCCGAGCATTTCCTGGAGGGCGCGAATGTCAGCGCCGCCAGCAAGCAAATGGGTGGCAAAGCTGTGGCGAAGCGTGTGAGGGCTTACGTCCCTGGCACAACCGACCCGCGCCGCGTAGCGCTGCACCAGAGCCCAGACTGTTTCGCGGTTCACCGTGCGACCGCTTCGTGTCAGAAATAACCAGCCTGGATCTGTTCCGGCAACGGATACAAGGTCGGCACGCTCAACTTCGAGGTACTTCTGGATCGCCTCCGTAGCGACCGGGTTCAGAGACACCAGCCGCTGCTTGTTGCCTTTTCCTGTGCAAAGACAATAGTTTTCAGCCAGGTGAATGTCTTGGGATCGCAGATTGACCACTTCTGAAACACGGCACCCGGTGGCATACATGACGGCGAGAAGCGCGCGGTCTCGGCGGTAGTAGCGGTCGACCGGTCCCTCCGGTGCAAGGAGCAGCGCATCAACCATGTCGGGACTGAGTACCTTTGGAAGTCGCTCCCAGAGTTTGGGCGAACTCACCAGATCAACAGTGCTTTCTGCAATAATGCCCTCAAGCATGAGGTACCGAAAAAACATGCGCACTGCGACGAGATTTCGACCGATGCTGCTGGCTGCGAGATTAAGGGTTTGCAGAAATTCCAGGAATGCGGTGATCGTGGGAACGCCAATATCGTGAATTCCCGCCCGAGCGTGGTCGCGGTTCCATCCAAAAAAACGGACAAGATCGCGACGATAAGCGTCAATCGTATTTTTTGACATGCCGCATTCGGCATCGAGATAACTCAGGAATCCGGTTTGCCACGTCGCCGGGTCGTGAAAACTGGCAACTGCAAACGAGCGGCCTTCGGGGGGGCGTTTGCGTCGAGTCATTGTAGCACCGTAAAAAAGATCGCCGTCAGCGTTCAGAGGGGGTGAACGATGACGGCGACAGCTGGAAACCGTTTTAAGAAACGGTCTTCGTTTCTTTCAAGCAGCATCGATTCGCCGCCAACGATAGTCATCGGTGGACTGGAGGGGCAGCATTTGAAAATCCCTTTGAATTATGATTGTCCGAGTTAAACCAACTGAAGGTAATGATCTTTTGTCCAAACTTCTGTTTGATAAGCCAGCTTCCGAAAGCCTTGGCGGCTTCCGCTACGACGATTCGGATTCAAAGTGAGTGCCATTGGGTGTGGGACCTGCCTGTGGAAACATCAGAACTTCCTGGTGCAGACTGAGTCTGAAGACCTGCTTTTGAGAAACTCGACCGTAAAAGTCAGCACATTGGCTTCCGGACCATGTGGACGCCTAATACTGCCAATGATGTTCGAATTTCAGTCGGCTTCAGAAGCCAGAAAGCATTCCTGCCGTGTCTCGCGATTTTTATACACTCGATGAACTTGTCCAGACGCTGGGGCGAGACCGAAGACAGGTTGAGAAGCTCATAAATCGCGGTGTAATTCCGGGCCGGCGAATCGGAGGCGAGTGGCGATTTAACGAAATCGAGATTCGCCATTGGCTCGAACAGGACCTTCGCGGACTCGATGATCAGGGACTCGCCCAGTTGGAGCAGTCTCAGCAATCTCCGGAACTTGGCACCCAAACTCCGATCTCAGCACTCCTGCAACTGGAAAACTGCGAAGTGCCGCTTGATGCGGGGACTCGCCCGGCGGTTTTGCAGGCTTTGATTGAAGTCGCGGGCCGCACTTGGCATGTTTGGGATCCCGCTTCTGTGTTGAAGGCGGTAAAAGAACGTGAAGAAGTGATGTCGACCGCGTTCGAAAACGGCGTGGCAATTCCACATCCAAGAAATCCACTGCCCGAGGCGCTCGGTCAATCGGTCATAGCTTTTGGAAAGACGCTCTCAGGGATTCCATTCGGAGCCCCGCGACGACAAATGACCGACCTGTTTTTTCTAGTTCTTGCTCGAGACACCGCCACACACCTGCAAATCCTGGCTCGCCTTAGTCGAATGCTGAACCGGGAAGGGTTGGTGGATCAACTGCGTCAGGCGACGGAATCCAAAGAAGCATTCGAACTTCTGGTAGCATCCGACGCGGAGTTGGGCACACAAAACGCAACGAGCTGAAACGCCATAAGGAACGACGCCGATCCAGTGAAAAATTGTTCGGCAATCGCAGCGGATAATTCTGCGTGCATTAAACCGCCGCTGGCCCGGCGGAGCCCAATTCGTGACTCAACGCAGTTTGAAAAGTCAGGTCCGACGTCTTCCGGCGCCTGCCGGATAAAATTTCAGTGGGCCAGGGTGAACGCCGATTGAGCGGGTGGTTAGTTCGCCAGGCGTTCGCATCCGACGTTTCCTAAATACGTCAGGCACCGAAGACCCGAAGAAGGGTCTTCGGCTGGAAGATAGGCGCGCAAAAAAAGCGGTCACCGATTTCTCGATGACCGCTTCTCGTATAAACAGATTGAGTAGTGAGCTGAGTTTTGACGCGAATCGTTTCTTTTGATGATCAGCAGATCCGAAGATCTGTGATGGATATCCTTAGAAAGGAGGTGATCCAGCCGCAGGTTCCCCTACGGCTACCTTGTTACGACTTAGTCCCAATCACGAAGTTTGCCCTAGGCACCTGCCTCCTTACGGTTAGCACGGCGACTTCAGGCACCCCCCGCTTTCGTGGCTTGACGGGCGGTGTGTACAAGGCTCAGGAACATATTCACCGCAGCATAGCTGATCTGCGATTACTAGCGATTCCAGCTTCATGCAGGCGAGTTGCAGCCTGCAATCCGAACTGAGCGACACTTTTTGAGATTAGCTCCCCCTCGCGGGTTGGCTGCCCTTTGTATGCCGCATTGTATGACGTGTGCAGCCCTGGACATAAAGGCCATGATGACTTGACGTCGTCCCCACCTTCCTCCGGTTTGACACCGGCGGTCTCCTTAGAGTCCCCAACTGAATGCTGGCAACTAAGGACAAGGGTTGCGCTCGTTAAGCGACTTAACGCGACGTCTCACGACACGAGCTGACGACAGCCATGCAGCACCTGTGCATGTTCCACCCGAAGGCGTGGCCCAGCTTTCACTGGGTTAATCCATGCATGTCAAGTCCAGGATAAGGTTCTTCGCGTTGCCTCGAATTAAGCCACATCATCCACCGCTTGTGTGAGCCCCCGTCAATTCCTTTGAGTTTCAGCCTTGCGACCATACTCCCCAGGCGGAGCACTTAACGCTTTCGCTACGGCAGAAAGGGGAAACCCCCTCCCGCCCAGTGCTCATCGTTTACAGCCAGGACTACCGGGGTATCTAATCCCGTTCGCTCCCCTGGCTTTCGTGCCTCAGCGTCAGTTATTCCCCAGTGTGCCGCTTTCGCCTCCGGTGTTCCTGCCAATATCAACACATTTCACCGCTCCACTGGCAGTTCCGCACACCCCTGAAATACTCAAGCGAATCAGTTTCAAACGCAATGCCTCAGTTGAGCTCAGGCATTTCACATCTGACTTGAATCGCCGCCTACGCACCCTTTAAGCCCAGTGATTCCGAATAACGTTCGCACAGTACGTGTTACCGCGGCTGCT
>Ga0335398_10002074_pt1 | contig 32422 bp, 26 predicted proteins | sample BON03_FD_205742 | JGI IMG/M metagenome (GOLD analysis project Ga0335398, IMG submission 205742) | Freshwater microbial communities from Lake Bonney liftoff mats and glacier meltwater in Antarctica - BON-03 (spades assembly) (version 2) | ecosystem: Environmental > Aquatic > Freshwater > Ice >... | reverse complement strand
CACGTCTGTTGTTGATGTCGTGATCATCGCCAGCACAAATCAGGTCATCACCGCCAGCCAGATCTCGGTGCGATTCTACCAGTCTGTTCCGGCGACCGACAAAACACAGCCCCGCCGCCTGCGTGCCGGGATATTCTCGCCAGCAGGTGAGCTGATTTCCGACAGCCATGAACTCGTTTTCGATTTCCGGTCAGAGAATCCTCGGGAACGCGAGCACCCGGTCCGGTTCCTGCTGTCGCGTAAGGCCGATGACTACAATGGCCAGGAAGTTGTCCTACGGTTGGAAGAACAGCATGGCGACACGTCGCACTACCGCGAATATCGAAGCGCTCGCTACGTCCTGCGTCGCAGCTTCACCAACGACTTTGATTACTGAGGGGCTGGATATGACTGCGCTGGACGAAAAGATCAACGAACGCTTCCCAGGCCTTGTGGTGCGCAAGGACCTGGTGAAGGCGGTCAAAGGCAACGCGATCGTTCCGACCTATGTGCTGGAATATCTGCTGGGCCAATATTGCGCGACCAACGACGAGGCGTCGATCCAGTCAGGCATCGAAACGGTCCGCGAGATCCTGCGCAAGCACTATGTGCACCGCAACGAAGCTGGCCTCATAAAATCCAACATCCGCGAGAAGGGCCGCTGGAAGATCATTGACCGGATCAGCGTTTCGCTGAACGAAAAGAACGATTCCTACGAAGCGAGCTTTGCCAATCTCGGTATCTCCAAGGTCCTGATTGATTCCGGCACGGTCAAGGCGCACCCGAAACTGCTGGTCGGCGGCGTCTGGTGCATCGCCGACATCGAATATGACTACACCGAAGACAAGAATGTAACGCCCTGGATACTCGGCACCATGAAGCCGATTCAGCTCTCGCAGTTCGATTACGAGGCCTATCTGGAAGCGCGCAAGGGCTTCACGACGGACGAATGGATCGACCTCCTGGTCCAGACCGTCGGGTTCGATCCCGAGATGTTCGGACGGCGCTCGAAACTTATCCAGTTGATGCGCCTCATCCCGTTCGTGGAGCGCAACTACAACCTCATCGAATTGGGGCCCAAGGGCACCGGCAAGTCGCATATCTTCTCCGAATTCTCACCACACGGCATCCTCGTATCGGGCGGTGAAGTGACCGTTCCCAAGCTGTTCGTGAACAACAGTTCGGGCAAGATCGGGCTGGTCGGCTACTGGGATGTGGTTGCGCTCGACGAATTCGCCGGAAAGCAGAAGAAGGTCGACAAGGCTCTGGTCGACATTCTCAAGAACTACATGGCGAACAAGACCTTTTCGCGCGGTGTCGAGCCTCTCGGGGCCGAGGCGTCGATGGTTTTCGTCGGAAACACGAAGCACACGATTCCGTATATGCTCAAGAATAGCGACCTCTTCGACGAGCTCCCCGACAAATATTATGATTCCGCTTTTATCGATCGCCTGCACAATTACGTCCCTGGCTGGGAAGTGGGCATCATCCGCGGTGAGATGTTCTCCAGCGGATACGGTTTTGTCGTTGACTATCTAGCCGAGGTTCTGCGCCATCAGCGCAACAATGACTTGTCCGATCGCTACCGGAGCCACTTCGATCTTTCGTCTGACATTTCGACCCGCGACCGCGATGGGGTGCATAAGACATTCTCGGGGTTGATGAAGCTCCTTTTCCCTTCGGGAGAGGCTCAGCTTGAGGAAATCGAGGAACTCCTGACATTGGCCATTGAGGGACGCAAGCGCGTGAAAGATCAGCTCATGCGTATCGACACGACCTACCCGGAGGTGGACTTCTCCTTCACTCGCAAGGACGGGGCCAAGGTGACAGTCGCGACGCTTGAGGAATCCGAATATCCAGCCTTCTATTATCGTCGGGCTGTTGAAGCTCCAGATTCGGATCCCTCAATTCAGGCCGATACCGGGACCGCTGCAGCCGGCGCAGCCCCGGGATCATCGGGGCAGCCGCCTGTAACGCCGCCGTCGGAAGGGCCAAAGGAAGGGCATTTCACCTTCAATGAAAACCAGAAGGGTGTGTCATTCGATAAGCTGGTCGGCCCCTATCTGGTTGGCGCGCAGAAGATCACCATCACCGACCCCTATATTCGGGCGTTCTACCAGGTCCGAAACATGATGGAACTCATCGAGACCATTGCGAAGATCAAGGCGCCTGCGGATGAGGTTGAAGTGCATTTGATCACCTGCGTTGATAACATCCGGCCAGAAAAGCAGGCCGAAAATTTGGCCGCAATCGAGGCATCTTGCGAGGGGGTGGGAATCAAATTCACCTGGGAATTTGACGCGACAAATACCATTCATGCTCGCCATATTGTGACAGACAGCGGCTGGAAAATAGCCCTCGATCGAGGGCTCGATATCTTCCAGCAGTATGAACTGAATGACTCTTTCAGCTTCGCTAACCGCTTGCAGCAGTTTAGGTCGGTGAAGGCATTTGAGGTGATCTATCTTCGGACAGGCAAGGCTGCCTGAAATGCGTCTGCGCTCAATCAACATATTCCTTCTGGATGGCGACTCAGTGTGACCGGATCTGACGTATCGCCCGCATACCGGTCCAACATGGACGTAAGATCGAGCGGCCTGGTCCATTCGGCGGAGCGCGACATCGAACGCCTCCAGCAGATTCTCCGCGAGAGCTATGCCTCAGGCTTCACGATTTTCAAGGAACTGCTCCAGAACGCCGATGATGCAGGGGCGAGCCGCCTGATCGTCGCCGGGCACGAGGGGTTCCCGGGCGCGACCAATCCCCTGCTGCAAACTCCCGGCCTGATCGTGGCCAACGACGGGCCGGTCCTTGCCCGGAACATGGATGGAATCACCCTCGCGAGCGGCGGCAGTAAGGCCGACGAACGATCTGCCGTGGGCCGGTTCGGGCTCGGCCAGAAGTCGGTTTATCACCTCTGCGACGCCTTCATCGCCCTCGCCAGGGTTGAGGACCAAGGCAATCGCCCGTGCCTGCTGATCATGAACCCCTGGGAGAAGGTGGGTGAGGCCAGCGTCGCAGGCAACGAGTGGCCCCGGCTCACCGACACCGAAGGGCAGATGCTGCTCGACAAGGTCGCGACGCTGGGCCTTGACAAGGGCATGGCCTTATTCCTGCCCTTGCGGACGGCGGGCTTGCGGCCCGGAAAGGATCTGTGCCTTTCCGACCGGAACTGGGAGCCCGACAACGCCATCGCCGATATCCTGCACGGCGCGGAGTTCGCCGCCGCGCTGTGCTGCCTGCGTAATCTTAAGGCTGTCGAAATCATGCCCATCGAGGGCGAAGGCCGCAGGATTTCGCTGGCCCAGGGCGCCCGGCGGCTCTCCGGACCAGGTGTCGATGGCGGCGATCAGGTTATTGCCGGTCAGGTCGATGGCGCTGGTTTCGCGTTATCATTTTCCGGGCGCCAGCAGTGGGTGCCCGATGGCGAGGCAGCCCGCCTTTTGGGGCAGGATGGCTGGGACAAGGTGTTCGACATCCACGGCAAGCACATTCCGCCCAAGGCCAATCCACACGGCGCGGTGATCCTCTGTCGTTCGGAGGCAGGTGAAGGCGCAGGTCGATTGCGATTGCGCGATGCGGTTTACCTGCCGCTTGGCGAGCCGGTGTTCACAGAGCGGCTGGAACGCGGTGCGCATGACATCGATGTCTTGGTGCATGGCTATTTCTTTTTGTCCAGCGACCGACGCAAGCTGCGTGACGACGATCATATCGAAACCCGCTGGAACCGGGCGTTGCGCCGCGAGGCCGCCCTGCCGCTGCTACTCGATGCGCTTGCGGATGCCTTGCCCGACTTGCGCGGCGATCCGGAGCGCTATGCGTTGATACGCACCCTGCGGACCCAAAACTGGTGGGAAGAAAATCGCGCTGGCGCCTGCCAAGGCAGGGCACTTGCTCGGTGCTGGCCCGGAGACCAGCAAGAAAGCTGGCAGGTTGGACCCGGCGCTGCTTTGCGACCCGTGTCGCGGAGGGAGGCGACCGCGCTACCCCGACTCAAGGCGGCCTTTACCGGACTTGAAGACTGGTGTGGCGAACGGGGCCTTAAATTGGCCTTTGGCACCGTGCTGACCGATGTCGATCCGCGCTGGCCCGACGATCAGCTAGCCGAATTGGTGCATCTGGCCGGGCCAGCCGCCTTTCAGAAAGGACAGGTGGCCGAAACGCTAGCGGTTATGCTCGATGCAGCTATACTCGGTCCGCAGGCCGGGGCGGCCCTCGCGGAGATATATCGCCAGGCTACCGCCGACATTGGACAGAGCTTCGCCAATGCGGAAAAGCTTAAGCCGCTCGTCCGTCACCTGCCGCAGGATCGGGTTCTTTTCCTGCCATCAAGCGTGGACAACCGCGAGCTTATCCGGGCGGTGGCCGCATCGGGATCGACTTTGCCAATCAGGGCCGCCTGGGCGAGCGGGGGTGGAGCCGATCTGCGACGGCTCGGCCTCGAGGAAACGGTCGATCTGCTAGTCACGGTGGAGCCCTTCCTGACCGGCCGAGGAGAAGCTGCACTGCAGGCATCTGCGCTGGTATCGCACCTGCTCCGCAATGGTCCATCGCTTGACGCTCTATCCTCGAACGAGCGCGCCAGGGCCATGCAGGTGATTCCGGCTCGCCGGATGCAGGACGAAGCCGACGAGCGCCTGTCGCTTGGCAGGATCGTCGACCTGAAGCGACAGGGCCTGCTCTTTGATGCAGCCCCAAACCGCGAACTCTCCGTTCTGGCCGCCGCGGTCGCGGAGCCTGCAGTATACCGCGTGGGCCTGAAGGACGGGGGCATTGCCGACCTGGCTTCGGCGAAGAAGCCCGAATGCCTGGTGGCAGTGCTGCGACAGGCGGTTCGTTTCGACGATCCCGCCTGCTGCGGCCAGCTCGCCGAGATGTTGCGCGAGCATGCAGGGCGCGACGAACTGCGCAGGCTCGTAGCCCGCGATCCGCATTTACCGTCGGATGCTGGCCTGATCGAACTCGACCTGTTCGATGGCGAGCTAGATAATCTAGTCGATGCACTGCGCAAGGGACGGCAGGACAAGCTTGTTGCTTCCGCGGTGGCCGCAGAATTGAAGAAGGAAGTTCGCCAGAAGGTCGGATTGCGGCGCGTGGATATGGTCATGCTGGGCGACTGGATGCAGGAGGCGCACAACCAAGGCATGATCCCCCCGATAGACGATGCCACCGCGATCGCGCTCCTGAAGTCGGGAATCGATGTTGCGATCCTGCAAGTCCTGCCGCTGCACAAATGCGAAGGGGGAGTCGGCCTTTACACGGCCGAGGCATTGTTCATCGGTCGCAAGGCAAAAATCGCGCCTAGCCTGGCGCCGCTGGCCCAGCTGGTCGAACTCTGGCCCGATCCGAAGGCGAGCCAAATCCAGAACCAACTGATCGCGCGCTGGGGGCCAGACGCCGCCATCCAGACCGCGCTGGGTGCGGCGACCCCATCGCAGTTCACCAAAGAAATCTGCGATGCACTATGCGATGCACTAGATGTAACGGAAAGCCTGCCTGCAGAGCTCGCCGAACGACTCGCGTCCGTCGCCTGGATCGCCGCCGAAGGCGCGGAATGGCGGCCCAGCCAGATCCTGGACCTGCCTATCGAGGTCGAAAAGATATTGGCGAAGCTGGCGCCTGAGCAGGCCGGGGTCATGGTCGCAGGCCGGTTGCCCGGATGCTTTCGCGAAAAAGCGGTGCATGAGCGCCTGCGCCATGTGCTGCCTGATCGAGCTGCATCCTATGAGCTGGCCTTTCTCCTTGCGTCCGAAGGTGGTGCTGTAGGCCTTTGTTTTGAAGTGATTGCGGGCCTGGACGATCTGCGGAAGCTCGTAAGAGCCCAGGCGGACATTGGCGACGAAACCTGGGTTCTGCTGGCGGCCGCGCTGCGCGACGACTTGCCTGACGAGACCATTGCAACATTGGCGCAGGCCTTGCCGGCGCCCGGCGTGCCGACGATCATCACGCAGATGAATGCGCTTGCCGGATTTGCCGAGACAGGCACAGGCGCCATTGGAGAAGCAGCAAGAAGGCTTTATCATGCTGCATTCTTGCGCAACCTCTTTGTCCTGCGATCTGGTGGGGGCTATCTCCCCGCCGAGCTGCTCGTGCCGAACGAGATTGGAAGTTTTTTGCAAGCCGATGTCTTGGCGCTAAATGCCGAAGGGATCGCGCCCGAGGCGCTTCTTGCGCGCGCATTTGCCAAAGGTATTGGCGACGAGCATCAGGAGCACCCGCAAGCCGCCGATCATGCCACCGGAGTGCCAGTCGATTTTTTGAAAGGCCTCGAGCAGGCTTTCACGCCGCTTAGGCAACACGATGTCAGTGACGGCATCCTGCTGGCGTTGGCCATGCTGGGTCGTGAGGAGAGCATTCGTAGACTTGCGAGCCAGTGGGCAGGGCAACGATCCTTCGACCGGATCTGCGATGATCTAGACGGGCTGGCCGATGAACAGCGCGGCATACGTGGCGCGAACCACAAACGGTTTGCCGAACTGCGCTTTGCAGTCGAATTCCCGAAGGATGGGCAGGCACGCGTACGGTCGGCGGCGGGTTCAGAATGCATCGTCCCACTTTCCGGACGAGGCGAAGCCTTGCTGCTAGATTGCTTGTATTGTGGCATCGAACGCGACGAAACCGGTTACCGTCACCTCTGGCGTCTTGTGTTTGGGCCGGTCGCACCTGCAGACGAGGACGAGGCCAGATCTCTGCTCAACCAGTTCGTGCGCAAGCTGGCCCCGGCGCTGATGCTGGCGTTTGATCCACATAAGCAGGCCTTGTCAGATTTGCTCGCCAGCTATTTTTCCAGCGACCAACGCACGCTTGCCGATACCTGCGCCGAACTGAAGGAAGTGCTGCACGATCGACTGCGAGGGATCAAGCTGGGGCCGGTAATGAGCGCAGCGTTGCTGGATTACGACCGGAACTCCTACCGCGATCGCGATGGTGCGCGTGAGACGTTGTGGCTGGCGGCTCAATCTGCTCCCGGAGCCGCCGAACTCCTTGCGGCCACCCGCCGAAAGATTGGCGAGATGGGATATGAGCCTCACCGGGTGTTGTTCGAACTTTACCAGAACGCGATCGATGCTCAGGCACAATGGCAAGGAGAAGGCCGCTTCCGGGTCGAAGTCTTACGCGATGAAGATCAAGCGATAACGTCCATGCGCGTCGTTCACTGGGGACGCCCGATCAACCAACCCGGCGGTGATCCCCACAAGGCGGAACAGGAAGGCCATCGCCGTGACCTGTCGAACATGCTCGCCATCAATCATTCTGCAAAGGATGGCGAGGCCGTGACCGGGCGTTTCGGTCTTGGGTTCAAGACCGTCCACATGCTGGCGGACGAAGTCAGGCTTGCCAGCGGCGGCATAGCGATCCGCATCCTAGGCGGCATGATCCCTGCGGACTGGGAAGAAGGCAGCCGGGAACTGGCTCCGTTCCATGACAAGGGGCGAAAGGCGACCCTAATCGAGATCCCGGTCGCACTGGGTCGGTCGGAAGAGGCTTTGCGGGCATGGGAAGCATTCCAGAATGCTGCCCCGCTGCTCGCCGCGCTTGGTCAGGACGCCACCATCGAGTTGGCGGACGGCAAGACGGAGCAGTTGTTCCGTCAAGAGGAGCATCAACTGGTCGAAGGCGTTAGCAGGCTTGCTATAGACGGCGTCCGCCAGGCGCTGCGCTTCGATCTGGGTGATGACTTCCGCCTTTTCCTGCCGTTCGGACGGAGCGGCCCGCATGCCTTTCCCGATGATGTACCCCAGTTCTGGCATCTCGTCCCGCTGGTAGGCGAGCGCCGCCGCGGCGCTTGGCTGATGGAAGGTCGCTTTCCGGTCGATCCCGGTCGAACGCAGTTCTCCGGTACGGCTGATGAAAAGGATATGCTGTTTGCCCGGCTTGGCCTTAGCCTTGGGTCACGGCTGATCGCTTTTCATGACCACTGCCTTGCGGATTGGGCAAGTTTCGCACGCGTCACAGGGCTGCCCCCTGAAGGGCACGACGATTTCTGGCAAAGGCTCGCGGCGCTCCTTGCGCTAGACTTGGCAACCCATGGGTCGGAACGGTCCCTGCACAAGCCTAGCCATGGGCTGGCGCGATTGTTAGCCGAGCGCCCATTGGTGCCACTGGCCTTCGGGGGGGCGGTGCGCACGGTCCATGTGAAGTGGCGCTTCGCTGGGGCGTTGGCGGATGTCGACGCACAAACAGCAATCAAGGGCCTGCTGGATCGAGACGGGTTGAAGGACGCCATTGTCACCGAGGAAACCGGCCGGCTGCTTAAGGCGGTGGGGTTGTCGGCTGGGCAACAACTGGACGTGCCCAAACTGGCCGAGACGGTTGCCAGCGGTGAAGGTATCGATCCCCTTCTCGCCACCGCGCTCGCCTGCCTGCGCGATGCAGCCGTGACACTTGCCATGACCGGCGACGAAGGCACAGAGCTACGCAAGATTCTGCGCGACCGGCGCTGGTTGGCTGAAGACGGCAGTTGGCAAGAGATCAGGCGTCTGGGGTTCCCACAGGGTAACAGCGACGAACAACAACGCGCGGCCTTTGCCCCGCCAATGGGGCGGCTTTCGACCGCCTATGAAGGCGTCGGGTTCGATCTGGCCGCTTTCGCGCGCGAACAGGCAGGCAGTCAAGAAGATGTGCGGAAAGGCTGGGCCGAAACTGCTGACTCCAGCACGGATCGTCAGATAGCCTTTATCCGCTATCTGGCGGATGCGGATCAAGGTTCAGTTACCCTGCTGTCAAGAGCTGCTGCATGGCTTCCCGCAGCCGACCAATTAGCTCACTCGACATTGCTCGAAGGGCTGACGACAGACGAACGTGGCCGCCTTCTCGCCAAGCTAGGCGTCTACCATTTTATCGGTTCGGTCGAGACCTGTGCGCGAGATGCTTGCCCGCCCGATGCCGAAAGGGCGCTGGTCGCAATCGCAGGCTGGTGGCGGAAAAACCGCGAAATCCTGCTCCCCGCATACGATCACGCTGTCTATCCGGAAGACTTTTCGCCGGCGGCACTTGGCGAAGGTGACGATACGGCCTGGTTCACCATGCTCGCGCTTGCATCGTTCCACACGCTGGGCCGGACGAGACCCGGTCAGTCCCGCGAATTCGTGGCCAAGGCCATTCAGGATGGCTGGTGGCGAAAGCTAGCCAGGATAGATCCGGACGACCAAGAATTGCAGCCATTCGTTGAGCGACTGCGTGCTTGGAGCGAGCCAGACGCCGAGGAGAGCTATCTGCAGTGGCGCCGGTGCCTGACCGATTTGTGCATGATCGCCCGGCATCTCGACTCCTATCGCAGATTGTTCATGAAGCTCCCTGCGATCATCGCCAAGGAAGGTGAGGTAAGCTTGCGTAACCATCTGCGTCCGGCGTTTTCGCAAGTAGCCGCGCGCATGGGCGTCGAAGCCGCACCGCTGGCGCGCTCGTTAGGAATTGGGGCCAACTGGTTGATACGCGAACTGTCGCGCTACGGGATTTATTCTCAGGAACAGGCCGACCTGATCGTGCCGTATGGCTGGAGTACAGCAGAAAGGGTACGCCGTCTGTTCCATGTCCTACACATGGGTCATTTCGAGCACGGTGTCGATCAAGGCCGATTGCTGCATCAGAGCGTCAACGATCTGATTGGCGATGAGGTGCGGTTCTGCGGCGATGGCGACTTGCCGTTGCACATCATCACACTCGCCAAGCACCGGGATGAATTGAATTCCATTCTCTACGACACGGATGTCGGAGAATGGCCCGACGAAGGATGGGACGATCCTAACGATGACGATGCCTGACACTCTTGAGGCCAATACGCGGATAGACCATCCTCGCCATGGTGCCGGCCGTGTGATTGCGGACACCGGCGAGTTTGTGGTTGCTCGTTTTGGCACGGCAATTCAGCAGGTCTTGCGGTCGGAACTCTCGGTGGCCCGTTCGCTTGACCATGCTCTGGCAACCGGCACCGTCGATGATAGTGCCGACACCCTCATGCGGGCGAGCGCTTTGGCGATCCGCTCGGTCAACGACCAATGGGGCGTCTTCTCGCGATCGCGGGTGCAATTACTGCCCCACCAGCTCTGGGTCTGCCACAAGGTCAACCGGACGTTTCCGTTCCGCTGGTTGGTGGCAGACGACGTCGGTCTTGGGAAGACTATCGAAGCTGGTCTTATCCTGATGCCTCTGGTCGCCCGGGCACAGATTCGGCGCCTGTTGGTGCTGGCGCCGGCGAAGCTGGTGCCGCAATGGCAAAAACGCCTGCGCCAGATGTTCGACATTCGCCTGCAAGTTTATGACCGTGCCGTTGACACACCCACGGTTGATTTTTGGGACACGGCGAACATGGTCGTTGCCTCGGTTCATACCTTGCGCGGGGAGGTGGCCGAAGGCCGGGCGGAAGGCAGCCGTTTCCTTGCGGCTGATACCTGGGATGCGGTTGTCGTTGATGAGGCACACCATCTCCATTCCGACGAGCGGACCGGGGAGACGCTCTCGTTCCAGTTGCTGCGCGCCATGGAAGATCGCCGCAAGATCCGTTCGCTCGTACTGTTCACTGGCACCCCTCATCGCGGTAAGGACTTCGGGTTTCTCTCCCTGCTCAGTTTGCTCGATCCAGATACCTTCGGACCAGGCCAGGATCTGGACGAGCAAATGGCCAAGTTGCCCGAATTCATGATCCGCAACAACAAGTCGACCGTGACCGACCTAAAGGGAAATCGTCTGTTCACGCCAGTCACTGTCGAAACGCGCGTATATGCTTTCAGCCCTGAGGAGCGCGCATTCTACGAGACGCTCAGTGCGTTCATCATCGATGGACGGGCGTATGCATCCACGCTCGATGGTCGTGCGCAATCGGCCCGCATGTTATTGCTGATCGCCTTGCAGAAGCTTGCCGCCAGTTCGATCGCGGCAATTCGCAGCGCGCTGAAAAAGCGCCGGGCGAAAATGTCGGAAATAGCCGAGCAGGCCCGGACTCCACCGCCAACCATCGGCAGCAGCGACGAGGATGACACGCTGGATGACCAAGCGCGCGCCGACGAAGAAGCCTGGGGCAAGATGCTCGCCGAGCTCATGGATGGCGAGATCGCCAGACTCGATGAACTGCTTGCGCTAGCCGAGCCAATAGAGCGCGAGCGGAAGATCGACCGACTGGTCGACCTGATCGAGGGGGAATTACCCCCCAACGAGCCCGTGCTGCTCTTCACCGAGTACAAAGCCACACAGGCGCTGGTAGTTGATGCCCTGCACGACCGGTTTGGGCACGGGTGCTGCGCGTTCATCAATGGCGATGAGCGGCTGGGCGAGGTGCAGAAGGCCGATGGCTCGCGTGGGCCGAAGAGTTGGTCGCGCGATTCTGCGGCTGAGGCATTCAATGGCGGCGGCGTTCGTTTCCTCGTATCCACCGAGGCCGCCGGCGAAGGCATCGACTTGCAGGAACGCTGCGCAACGCTGGTCCACGTCGATATGCCGTGGAATCCGATGCGACTGCACCAGCGTGTTGGCAGGCTTTCACGCTATGGCCAAAAAAGGCCGGTCCAAGTTTTCATCCTGCGCAATCCAGATACGGTCGAAGCGCGGATATGGGATCTTCTCAACGCCAAGCTGGAACGAATTCAGCGCGTGCTGAATGAAGCCATGGACGAGCAGGAGGATATTAGCCAGCTGGTCATCGGCATGAGCGGGGCCGGTGCATTCGAGAAGATCTTCGCCGAGGGGCAGACGCGTACGCGTGAAAGCCTGGACCAATGGTTTGACAAAGGGTCTGCCACCATTGGGGGTGAAGATCTAGTCGACAAGGTCAAGACCATGCTTGGTAACGTGACCCGATTTGACTTTGCACAAGTCGGCCGCAATCTCCCACAAGTGGACTTACCGGACCTCGAACGTTTCTTCAGCTTGATGATGGAGGCGAAAGGCCGACGGGTTTTCCGTAGGGAGGATGGCGTGGATGTTCTTTCGCCTGAGAGCTGGGTGGACGAGGACTATGCCATGCAGGACCGCTACAAGGGCCTGCTATTCGACCGCAACGCTCGTCTCGGCAATCAGGAAGGTCCGATCAGACTTGTCGGGATTGGTCATACCCTGTTCGACCGCGCGCTGAAGGAAGGCGAAGAGCTGCAAAGTGTTCTGGCGTATTGCGCGCGATTGCCGCAACCGCTGCTGATCGCTTCGGTTGAAGATCAGGTCACCGGGCAAGATCATTCCGTTACGCGGATCGTCATTGGCGCATCGCGTGACGATACAGGCGAAGTCCATGTCCTGCGCGATTGGGAGCTTCTGCGGCTACTGAATACGCTTGGTCGCAGTGACCAGGCAACGCCGCCCAGCGTGAATAGCGATCAGTTGAAGGTACTCGAATCTAACCTTTTCGCAGCCATGAAGGAAAGCCTGTCCGCAATAGCTGAAATGATGACCCGCCCTGGCCTATGCAGCGAGATTATGCTCTTGCCGGAAGCTGAGCAGTCTCGGCATGAAAGCCAATAGCTGGCCTTCGGAGAGTTTGAGCACCCCCTCGAAAAAGCTGAATGCCTTGGTGGCGGCCTCGGCGTCGAACCGGATGCCATCGGTGCGCTTCAGATCGTCCAGATGGCGGCGACAGGCGTTGCGGACATGCGGCCCGGCGATGATCTCTCCGGCCACGATCGCTCGGGCGTAGTCGGTTGTGCGGTCAGCCGAAGAAGCGGTCGGCGGGGTCGACGCCCTGGTCCGACGCCTGGCTTTCGATCCGGGTTCTGGCACTGGGCGTCATCCCGAATTCGGCGGCGTAGCGCATCATGTCTGAGGCTGCCTTGTTGGCGGTGCCGACGAGCGGGTTCTGAATGGCGTTACCGTTAGAGGTCTTGATCATCAGGCCGCCGGTCAGTTGGTCCTTCTCGGCCATCTTCGCGATCGCGCGCTCGGCCTGGACCCAGCGTCCGTAATACCAAGTCCCATTGATCAGAATCCATTCGCCCATTGGCGCATGCCGATGGACATGATGCGCCAGGGCTGATCGACGAGCTTGTTCCAAGCGAAGCAGCAATGGTCGACGATGTCGTCGTAGGATGAGAAGATGCGGTTGGAGAGCCAGTTGTCGCGCATGAACTGCCAGACGTTTTCGACGGGGTTGAGCTCCGGGCACCTGGGCGGCAGCGGCATGAGAGTGATGTTGGCGGGCACGACCAGTTCCGCCGAGCCATGCCATCCGGCCTGATCGAGGATCAAGACGGCATGCGCCCCCGGCGCGACGTGGAAGGCGATCTCTTCGAGGTGCATGCTCATGGCCTCGCTGTTGCAACGGGGCATGACGATGCCAGCACCCTTGCCCTCGGCGGGACAGATGGCCCCGAAGATCCAGGCTGAGGCCCGGCGCTGGTCTTTGGGCGCACAGGGCCGGGTTCCGCGCTTGGCCCAGCGGCGGGTGAGCTTGGTCTGTTGGCCTATGCGCGCCTCATCTTGCCACCACAGTTCTATCGCGGTGCCGTGCGGCAAGGATAGTCGGATTTTTGCCAACTGGCCTGCGAAGTTTTTTAAAATCGGCAATGTCATCCGCTTTCTGGCCACGATAACGAGGGCGGGCCGAGAGCTTGCGGAAGCCCAGCGCGCGCATCTCACGGCTCAGCGTCTGTTTGGTAATCGACAGGCCAAACTCATCCCACACCCACTGCGCCAGATCGATAAGACGCCAGCGGACAACCCCGTGCGCCGCAGGAATCGGGCCTGCTTCAACTTGCTGTGCAAGAGCGCGGCGCTGCTCATCGCTCAGAATCGAGACTTTGCCGGGGGCCTTGCGTGACATCAGCCCGTCCGGGCCATCAGCATTGAAGCGGATCACCCAATCCCGCACGACCTGCAGCGTCACGCCAGCCGCTTTGGCCGCTTCGCTCCGGCTGCTGCCGTCCAGGATCAAGCCCAACGCCAACAACCGCCGTGCCTGATCCAGATCGTCACATCGTCGGGAAAATCGGCTCAAATCCCTCGAAGTGAAATCTGATCGAACACCAATCGCCGTCGCCATCGCAAGCCTCCTCGTGCTTGCTCCGGTGAATCAGAAAATCAGCGCCTTGGAAATCCCCCATGAGTCAGCCTCATCGGGATTTGGTATAAGCACCCTTTCTCTAAACCAAATCAGTCAGTTATACTACGCTCGCCAACCGTGATCCAGGCTCCCGATGAATAAGACGGGTTAATGATGGTGTCGGTGAATATAGTGCTCCCCGCTGCCCTGGTCACAGCCACCCCGATAGGCGAGATGGATACGATATGAGCTTTGAACACCGCGCTCTAATGAACCTTGAAAACGTCCCAACCCTCAATGTTCTGGTGAGCAACACTATGATCCTTGAGGAACTGGGGATCGACGCCGAATCCTACACCAAGGCACCCGAAGAATTTCGGGGGGACATAGTCGACCATGTCTGTGAAGTAATCGACGAACGCGCCAGTTGGGGGGAGAGCTACACAGCCTGGGATGGCGCTGCTGAAGAGGAGTTCTCGATCTCAGTGCGCAGCTGGGGCGGCATATGGTTCGTCACAGGGGGCGAACAGTTCGAGGGCTACTTCCTGTCAGAGGCCGAAGCCAACGACGCGGCGGTGGTCCTGGCGTTATGTTTTCCACCGCCAGAAGAATGATTGATCCCACCGTATCACCCAATCCGCGCCTTGGCCGTCTTCCGAAATACAACGCTACTAATACCGGTCAGCGCCAGCACCACGGTCAGCACATCGGCCTGGCTGAGGCCATCCGGCAGTAAACCGAGCATGCCGGCCACGCCCCAGACGCTGCCGATGACGCCGGTCCAGATGGCCTTCGACGCCCACCAGGGTTTCAGATCTTCCATGTCATTTCTCCATAAAAAAGCCCGCAGGAAACGCGGGCGGTTGCAGGTTCGTGAAGGTGTTGGCCTGTCAGGCCTCGTTGGCGGACAGCGCCCCACTGGCGGCGAGCTGGACCGGCTTGGCAGTCGCAGGCGCCTTGCGGTAGATCGGCTGGCGCACGGCAACGCAGCGGTCGCGGGCGATCCGGGTAATGGTCACGCCGTCGGACTGGTTGCCGCCGAGCACGCGGTAGGCGCCGTAGTCCTCGCCAACATAGAGTCCGACATGGCCGGAACTCTCAGCGCGGCGGAACACCAGCACATCACCGAGCTGCGGCTCATCGGCAGCTTTGCCGAACGTGGCCCAGTTCCGCGCCCAGAGCGGCCCGTCGACGACTGCCTTGCCAGCGCGCTTGGCGACCACGGCCATGAATAGGCCGCACCACGGGATGGCGTCGGCAGGTTCTGTTTGGCAAAAATTCGTCAGATGACAGCTTGCGGCAGGCTTGTGTTCACTATACGTTCTGCACGGAGTATACGCAGCGCCTCTCTGACCGGAACTCAAATGGCCGATCAAATCGTCATTACCGAAAAGACCAGCCAGGCGAAAGACGTGCGCGCTGCGATTGGCTCTCGCTATGGTGAAGTGCTCCCCGCCGAGGGTCATTTGTTTGATCTCGCGGAGCCCGAAGATGCGGTTCCTGAGTGGAAGCGTTGGTCGCCAATCCTGCTGCGCCCCGAAGGGCTCTACGCCACCCGGCCGGCACACGGGGGCAACAAGGCGTCCAAGCTGAAAGCTATCCGCGAGGCGCTGCGGTCCGCCAAGCGGGTCTGGCTCGCCACCGATTGCGACCGCGAAGGCCAGCTTATCGGGCAGGAAATTCTCGAGCACTACAATTACCGCGGCGAGGTGATGCGAGTGCTGTTCACCGCGCAAGATCCCCAGACCATCCGCGACGCGTTCAGCCGCGCCAAACCCAATTCAGAATATGCTAGGCTTTATGCCGCCGCGGTTGCTCGCCGCCAGGCCGACCAGATCTACAACCTGTCGCTAACCCGAACCGCGACGGTGATCCTGGGGAGAGGGTCCAAGGGCGTCATCGGGGTTGGCCGTGTAAAGACGCCGACACTCGCCATTGTATGTAAGCGCGAGCTGGAAATCCGCGACTTCGTCCCCGTGACTTATTTTGAGATCGTTGCCACCGCCAAGGTTGCGGGCGGTCAGTTCAATATGCGCCATGCACCGCAGGAGCGGATCCTCAAGCGAAAGGATGCCGAGATCGTCGTCAAGGCCGCATTGGACTTTGAGGGCCCGCTTGGGGTGCGCGTTGAAGACAAGCGCCAGGGTCCGCCCAAGCTGCATGATTTGCCCTCGCTGCAGAAGCTCTGCGCCTCGCGCTTCAGCTGGCCGGCTGCCAAGACGCTGGAAGTCGCGCAGGAGCTGTATGACGGCCAGGGCAAGAAGATCATCACCTATCCTCGCGCCGAAGTGCGCTATTTGCCGGAAAACCTGATCGGCGACGTGCCCAAGATCGTGGCTGGCCTGCAGGTGGGCCAGTCATTCAAAACTATCCCGGTGCCGCCATCGCCGGTGATCCGTAAGGGCTCAAACGGTTCGTTCCACGACAAGGGACTTGAGGGCGCCAGCCATCATGCCGTGATCCCCAACGTCAATACGATCGACAGCCTGCGCGAAGTCTGGCCGCGTCTTTCCAACGACGAGAAGAAACTGTTCGACGTGATTGCCCGCGCGTATTTGGCCTCGCTCATGCCGGACTTTCGCTATCGGCAAACTACCGCGACGATCGATGCCAACGGTTTTCCCTTCAAGGCGACCGGTCGCCAGCCGCTGGATCTTGGTTGGCGCGCCGCCTTTCCAGAATGGCAGCCGGCCGATGAGAAAAGCGACGATGCGCAATTGCTGCCGCAGATGAAAAACGGCGAGACGGCGCGGCTGCTGAACCCGACCATCGAGAACAAAGAAACCCGCCCGCCGCCGCGCTATAACGAGGGCACGCTGATCGAGGCGATGCAGAACGCCTGGCGTTTTGTCGGCGATGAGGTTTTGCGCGACCGACTTAAAGAAGCCAAAGGGATCGGCACACCGGCGACACGCGCTGAAATCATAGGCGGGCTTAAGCGTCAGGACTTTCTGACCATTCAGGCCAAGAACATCGTTCCCACTGCAACCGGGCTGACTTTGTACGGCGTTCTTCGGACAGCGGATCCGGCGCTGGTCGATCCTGGCGTTACGGCACAACTCGAATGCCTGCTCGACGATGTCGTCGTTGGCAAACAAGAGATGGTCAGCGCCATCGATGCCGTATGCGACGTGGCGCTGCGCATCATCGGCAAGCTGAAGGATGGCGCGCCCGGTGGGTTGCCCCCCTTGTATGGGGCGGCCTCACTTAGTGGTGGCGGCGAGCGTCCCCCAACACCGGCGATGAAGCAGTATGCTATAACCCTAGCCCGCCAGAAACGCGCCAAACTTCCGGATGGCTATGCAGTGACTGGCTCCATCTGTAGCGGCTTCCTCGAACAGCACGCGCCCAAAAAGGCAGGCGCTAAAACAGGCATGAAAAAATCTGCTAAGCCGCCAGCGGAGGATACGTCCACCCCTCGATCCACCATGCCAAAAAAGCGGACCCGCAAACCCAAAGCAAGTGTCGCCACGATTGTCGGCGTATCCCCTCCTGACATTCAGAAGGCCGAAAACAACACGCCGTTGCGAATTCCTTTCGGCAACAAGGAGGTCGCGCAGAAACTCGGCGCACGTTATGGCGCCGGCGGATGGTATGCGCCGCCGGGTGTCAATCTCCATCCCTTCAGCAAGCAGGGTTGGCTATGACCTCGCCCAATCCCGCTAATTGAAGCGCTGTCAGCAGAGCGTTTCCGCCCATATTCGCAAAATGGAAGCTGCGTTCCGCGCTCGACTGGCCACGGAAAACCAACATCTGCTTAAAAGGGCGGGTGAAACCAACGGGTAGCCATCATAACTTTTCCGGCCAAACCCGAAGAGTAGTAGGCCTGAACCAATTCTGCTTCCGCGATACTCAGCACGGGCAATGGCTTTGCTGCCGCATTGAGCTGCGGTATCTCGACGGTGGCGCCGTCACCACCGAACCTATCTACTATCCGCCTGAGTCCGACCTCGTATTCAGCAAAATTCAAGACGGTGGCGCCGGGGTGATACAACCATTCGGACTGCGACCGATAAAAACTGAGATTGCCTCCCCGCGGCTGAAAATGGACACCAGGAGCAGGTGGCGGTGGCAGAACCCCGAGGATGTCGCCCGGAGAAATGTCGTCGACAGCAGCGCGCAGTTCCGGCGATACGGCCTGCTTGTCGTTTTCAAACCACCTCCAATGGGGCTGAATACCGACGAACCGCTCCGGAAATAGCTGGATGAACGAGTTCGGCAGGCATCGTCTGTGGAACTCCACAGCTGAACAGAACCTCTCAACCGGATCCCGCCAGAACGCATAAATTGAGGTTGGCGCGATCGTCTCGCCTGGGAATCGCGCCTCTGCCAGCTGGATCGCTTCCGGCACCGTTGGATGCCGGCCCATCTCACCAAAAAGATCGACACCGATTTGCCCAAGCACGGCGCGGGCCGTCTGCGACCCGTTCTTCGGCACGCCGATGAACAGCGTCTGGCGGTCATGCGAAATGATCATGGCTGTCAGATCCCAGTCGTGGTGTTGGAATAGGAGCCGGCCGCGAAGCTGTAGGACGGCGTGGCCGAGGTCAGTGACCGGCTGAGCAGTGAGAAACTGCGGGTGGTCAGCGACGAGAAGGTCGTACCGATGCTGGGCGTGGAGGCGCTGTAGGTTACGCTCTGTGTCGAGGCGCCCGCCACGGACCAGGTGCCAGTTTTAGAGCCATCCGCCGGTACCTTGAACACAGCGCCGCACAGATCGTAGTAACCATAGGGTGCAAAATCCATCGTGGTATAGACGGAGAACACCATCGCCGTGGAACTGACCGCCAGACCCGTGAAGCTAAAGGTGTTGGCCCCATTGCTGGTATCGAGACTGATCGAGCGTGCCAGCAGCAAGGTGCCATCAGTCGAAAACTGATAGATGTCCGCCCCGGCATAGATCGGCGCGAAAACCCGCAGACTGCCGTCCGGGCCCAGGTTTACCGAGCCACTGCCGTTGCTGGATGGCAGAGACAGCTGCCACTGGATGACAGCAAGCGAACTGATCTTGAGCAGACTGAGCGCGCCGTTGACGCCTGCCAGCCAGTAAATGTTGCTGCCGCTGTCGACCACAACGCCGTAGCCGTAATCGTAGCCCGCGCTCCCGATCGAGCGCTGCCAGCTGACCGATGGGGTGGCCGTGTTGATGACGGTGATCAGGGCATCGGAGTTGCCTGCGGTCGAGGTCGAGGTGTTGCCCGACAGGACCAGCAGACTGCCGTCCGGACTGAGCGCCATCTGGCTGGCATATTCATTACCGGAGCCGCCGATCGACCGCTGCCACTGGAGTGTGCCAGCGCTGTTGTATTTGGCGATCAGCGCGTCGGCATTGCCAGAACCGCCGCTCGAGGTCGAATAGCCAGCGACATAGACGTTGCCCGAAGCATCGACAGCCGAATTGTACCAAAGCTCTTGGCCGGAGCCATTGAGGCTGCGCTGCCATTGCAGGGTTCCCGAGGTGTTGAGCTTTGCCAGCCAGGCGAAGTAGTTGCTCGAATAATAGGCGCCGGCCAGATAGACATTGCCGCCGGGATCGACGCAGCCCCCGTTGATGAAGGGCCCGGACACGGTCCGCGCCCAGATAAGCACGCCGTCGCGGTCCCATTTAAACACGGCGGTGCTTGCGCTGGCGTAGATGTTGCCGCTGCTGTCGGTGCCCAGGATCGTGAAATTGACCACGGTCGCGCCGAAGGTGGCATGCCAGAAGCTCTCGTTCGATTTGCCGTAGAGGTTGGAGAGCGAGATTGGACCCGATGCGACACCGGCCAGCGCGCGCACGGCTGCTTCTCCGAGCGACGTCGTGGTGGTCGAGCTGCGGCCCAGTTCCACCGCGACATTCCCAAGCGATATGGGACCCGAACTCTGCAGCGTCATGCGCGTGCCTCGAGGCGATCCACTTTGTCAGCCAGTTCCTTCACGGCCTCGATCAGCACGCCAACGAGGTTGCCGTAGGCAACGGACAGCAGCCCGTCTTCATGGGTCATGACCGCCTCGGGCACGACGGGCGCCAGTTCCTGGGCAACAAGACCGATACCGCGGCTGCCGGTGTCGCGACGGGTATAGGTCACCCCGCGCAAGGCACGGACCCGGTCCAGGGCATTTGCGATCGTTTCGATGTCAGCCTTGAGCCGGGCGTCAGAATAAGCGGTGATGTCACCGGTCGCGGTGATCGAGCCCGATACTGAGATGCTTCCGGTGAAGCTGTCGCCGGCCTTGTTGGCCGGCGTAAATCCAAGCGCCGCGATCACGTCGCCAGAGGTCATCGCCAAACCCGCCGTAACACGGCCTTTGGCATCAACCGTGACCTTGAGATAGGTCCCGGCGGTCGCCCCGCTGTTGGCCAGCGTCGCGGCAAAAGTCAGTGCGGCCGAGCCGTCGAAGGCGGCGCTGGTGCCGGTAATATCGCCGGTGAGCGCGATCGTCCGCCCCGTTGCCCACCTGGTCGCGGTTGCGGCATTGCCCGTGCACGATCCCGACGAGCCAGTAATCGAGCCGCTGCTGGTTATATAACCGCTGGGATTGGTCGCATTGTAGGGCGTGAAGCCCAGCGCGGTCGTCACCAGGGCCGAGGTGAGATTGCCAAAGCCCACCTGCACGACGGTGCCGCCGGCAGTCTTCGAATAGAGCTTCTGGTCGACAAGATTGACCGCGAGTTCTCCTGCCTGCAGCGAGCCCGCAGCCGGGACACTTGAAGCAGTTGAAGAGCGTTTAAGCAGGATGGTGCTCGGCATCAGAAGGTTCCACCATCCAGCGTCACGCCATCGATCGAACCACCGGTGATCGCGACATTGCTCGCGGCCTGTGTGGACATGTTGCCGAGCCCGGAAATATCGGTGTTGGGGATCGTCGCGGACGCGGTGAAGGCCGAGGTGCCGTTGCCCTTGAGGTAACCAGTCAGAGTGGTCGCACCTGAGCCGCCCTTGGCCACGCCCAGAGTACCACCAAGGTTGCCCAGCGTGAGGCTCGCTTCATTGACGTCCAGGGTCGGATTGCCAGCAACGCCGTCCCCATTTGTCACCGTAATCCTGGTCGAGCCGGCCGTGAGCGCGCGTGCCGCAACCGTTCCAGAGCCCGTGCGGGCAATGATCCCGTTGGCGGCGAGATTGTGGAGAGTAAGCGCCTGGCCGGTGAGGCCGACAGTTGTGGCGGTGACCGCGATCCCGGTTCCTGCACCGACCTCAAGCGTGTTGCCGGTCTTGGTGAGGCCATTGCCGGCAACGATCTGCCCGGCGCCATTGAACTGGACGAAAGTGATCGCGGTGGTGCCCAGCGTGCCGCCAGCGTCGACGGTGCACAAAAGCCCGATGTCGGCGTTGACCGTACCTTGTTCGACAAAGAGATAGGCTGCGACATGCTCGTCCCAGGTCGAGAGATCGAGCGCCCGGGACCAGGTGCTCGCGGCAACAATGTAGATGCCGTTGGCACTGGCTGCGGTTTGGTCTTTTACCAGCACGCGGTCACCGGCCACCAAAGCCACGCCGTCGATGGTCATGGTGCCTGAGAGCGAGGCAATATTGGAGGTGGACGCTGCTCTCACAGAGGCCTTGGGATCAAGCCCCTGGATCGTCAGGTCGACATAGTTCTTGGTCGCCGCATCCTGCGCCGCTGTGGGTTCCGCGAGGCCAGTAATGCGCTGGCTACCCATGCCCACATCCGCCGTTGGTGCGGCCAGCTGGTCGAGCCGGTTCGCGCGGACCCGGGCGTCGGTGTAATAGAGGTTAATGCCTTCCGACACGTCGCTGGTGGACAGGGTTATCGCGCCGGTACGCCCGGCGACCGAACTCACTGGGAACGTGATCGCGAGATTGCTCGCCGCCGTCACCCGGCCTTTAGCGTCAACCGTGATCTGCGAGGCCTGCGTGGCCGAGCCATAAGTTCCGGCGGTGACGCCGCTGTTCGCCAGGGTCGCTGCGATCATCGCATTGGCCGTACCGTTGAACGAGGCTGCGCCGGTTACATCTCCCGACAGTCCCAGCGTGCGCGACGTCGCCAGCGCAGTCGCTGTCCCGGCATTGCCCGAGATCGAGCCTGCGATCGTGCTCGAAAAGGTCTTGGTGCCAGCAATGGTTTGGTCGCCCGAGACCGAAACAAAACCACCAGAACCGCCGATAGCGATGACCGAGGTGGCGGTGCCGCCGGCGCCGCCCGTGCCGGTGCCATAATAGAGCGTATTGTCCTGCTCGTTGAACGCGAGCTCGGCATTGGCAAGCGATGCAGGAGCACCGGCACCGCCGCCCGCAGCGCGGCGCTTGATGCGTAGGGTATTGGCCATCAGAAATTACCTCCGTCGACCAGTCTGGCCGCTTTCTCGTTGATCCATGTGTTGTTGGGGGATGAGTAAGTGAGCACGTCGCCGCCCTCGGGGGTGGCAAGCGCCACGTCAGAAAGATCGGTCAGCGCGCTCAGTGGCCCCGGCGGTCCAAGCGGCCCAGGGGGACCGGCGAGCCCGCGCGGACCCGATATCCCTGCGCTGGACACATCAAGGGTGACGCTGGTGCCATCACTCTCGACAAGGATGGTCTGGACCGTCTCGACGATCTGGAGTGCGGCGCTCATTCGACGTCAAATGTGAGGGTCGGCAGGACCTCACGCTCTCCGCTATCGTTCTCGAATCCCAGGGTCAGCCAGACCTTGCCGGCACCGGGCGCCAGAGGTGCGGTCTGCTCATCGCTCCACAGCACTTCGATCTGGCCGCCCGATGCAGGCGTCAGGATGGCAAGCAAAGGCGGCGTAATGTTGGGGCTCTGATCTATGACCATCAGGGTCAGCCCCGAGATGTCCCGGGACAGCCCCGCGGCCTGACCGGCAAAGAAGGTGGCGCGCACGCGCTTGGTGCCGCCCCGGCGGATGGTCAGCCTGGTCATGGTCGCACCTGTTTTTGAAAAAGGGTGGCGGAGGCCGAAGCCTCCGCCTTGCTAGGGTCGCTGCGATCAGCCGATCCGGGAGGTCGCCGTCTTGCGGAACAGGACACCGCCGATGCCGGTCAGCGCCAGCACAACGGTCAGCACATCGGTCTGGCTCAGGCCTGCTGGCAGGATGCCGATAGCGCCGGAAACGCCCCAGAAGCTGCCGATGATGCCAGTCCAAATGGCCTTCGAGGTCCACCAAGGTTTGATTTCTTCCATGTCAGTTCTCCAATAAAAAACCCGCCAAAGGGCGGGCGGTGGTCCGGCTGCGCGAAACGTCAGCGGATGGGTTGCGGGCGGCTCAGGCCTCGTTGACGGACAGGATGCCGCTAGCCGCGAGATGCACGGGCTTCGCTGTCAAAGGAGCCTTGCGATAGGGAGGCCGGCGCACAGCGATGCAGCGGTCCTTGCCGATCCGGGTGATGGTCACGCCGTCAGACTGGTTGCCGCCCAGCACATGGTAAGCGCCGTAATCCTCGCCGACATAAAGCCCGACATGGCCAGATGCCTGACCGCGGCGAAACACCAGCACATCGCCCAGCTGGCCTTTGTCGGATGCCTTGCCAAACTTGGCCCAGTTACGCGCCCACAGCGGTCCCTCAACGATCGGTTTGCCGCCGCGTTTGGCGACGACAGCCATGAATAGGCCGCACCAGGGGATTGAGTCGGCAGTGAATATCTTGGCGAGGCTGGTTTCTTTGGCCCAGTCCAGAATGACGGGATTGTTGGCGGGCCCAGACACTTCGAGGGTGCCATAAAGCTTGCGGGCTTCATCCAGCATCCGGGGTAGCGGACGCAGGTCATCGATCCAGCCATAGGCTGGTGGCAGCGGGTTCATGGATATTCTCCTTGGGGAGGTTAGCGTTCTGAAAAGCCTTTGAAGGCTGCAAATATGATGGCCCCGGCTGTAACCAGCGTGGAGAGCCATTTGACGAACCGGACGACGCCGGTCGCGGTATTCCAGGCATCAAGCAGGTCTTTGAGCTCCTTGCGGACCGCTTTCAGGTCCTCCTGCATGGCCTCGAGGTCCGCCCGGATCAGCGCCATTTCGACAGCAGCGTCGCGTTCGGGATTGTCTGCCATCAGCGTATCCTCCCGATGATCGCGATATCGGACGGGGCAATATCCAGCACATGTCCGGCTGCAAGATCGAAGTCGGTCTGCCGCTGCCGGTCGCCCGTGACATAATGGGCAAACAGCGCGCCAGGATCGAGGACTGCAGGCCCGGTCACCACCTCGAAGTGGTAGTGGATGTCCGGCGCGCGTTGGAACTTCTTGACCACGCAGCACAGCGTGAAATCATCGTGGAACTGCCGGGTGAACTCGCCAGATGGCAAATAGCCACCGCCGTTCTCGACGTTATGGCAGCCAGGCGTCCACACCTGCGTGATCGGGCCATCAGGGCCTTCGAACACATATTCTGCCCATCCGCTCACGGCGACCGACGCATGTTCGCACAGGGTCCAGGCGACGCCTGCATCGTACATCTCGGCGATGGTAGGGTTGAGCTTTGGCGGCACAAACTCGAGCATCGGCCAAAGCCGCCAGGAGTTGGCTCCCCGGCGGAAGGTGAACCCGTTTTTGAAAACCCCGTAGTTGATCTCGAGGTCGTCGTTGATGGCGATCACCTCGTCGGTGACCGTAGGCCGGCGGTCTGCCTGCATGTATTTTCCCCTTAGCTGACCGTGACCGACACAACTTCGCGCATCGTATGCGTACCCGACTGGCCTCCGGACGCGGCGATCGCAGCGCCGCCTTGGCTGGAGGCAAGGTTGAACGTGTCGGTCGCTGCGTTGATGACGAAGTAGGTCGTGTTGGCGAGGATGCCGGTCGGGAGCACCCCGGAGGTCGTGAACTGGACGCGCTTGCCGTTTGTCAGACCGTGGCCTGCAGAAGTGACGGTCGCCGGAGTGGCGATGGTAATGGTGACGGCACGCGGCAGGAGGGACGCAAATGGGTTGCCGCTAAGAGCACCGTAAGCCTCAAAGGCGGTGATCGGGTCCTTGTAACCATAGCGTGTGCCAGAGCCGGTGCCGGTGAAACTGAGCGCTGCGCCGCCGAGGGTCGCGGCGATTTTGAACGCGCTGGAGCTCATCACCGACTGCACGAAGTACATCGTGAAGGCTGTGATCCCGGTGGGCATGCCGCCTGTGCAATAGAACTGGACCGGATCGCCCACAGCCAAACCATGCGAGGTCCAGTTGATGTTGTTGGTCGGCGAAGGGCTGAACGTGATCCCGGTCACAAAGGTGGCCCAGGCGACCGAGCCTGCACTTAAGGTAAAAATGGTGCCGTTGATGCGAAGGCGGCTTGGCTGGAGCGCCGCATTGTAGCCGTCCAGGCCGATCAGCGTCCGCGAGGTTGCGGCATAGAAGTCGTAGTCATGGACGACCGCGCGAATGGTGCGGCCCTGCCACGTGGCCGGTGTGAAGTTTCCGCCGCCAAGAGATGTGAAATAACCGCCGTCGGCGCCGTACTGCTCCACCGCGCTGTATTTGTCGGCAAACGAGTAATAGCTGACGGGCAGATCAACCTGCCGCTCATCACTGCCAGAGCCGAGCAGGATCCCAAGCACCCCGGACATCAGCTGAGCCCAGTGCCCGAGACGAACCAGACGTTGGTCTCGACCTTGATGAGCGTTGCCAGCCCACGGACCGCCAGCGTCCGATTGCCGGTGCTTATGGTGCCGGCCTGACAGAGGGTGACGCCCGAGCCTTGCGCGATCGTGATGGCTGCGCCGCCGTTGTTGATGATCGTGATGGTGGTGCCAACTGGAAAGCCCACCGTGCCATTGGGCGGGACCGTGATGGTCTGGGCCGCTGAGTTGAGCGAATAGATATGCTTGCCGTTGTCGGCAGCGACCAACTGGTAGGACGCGCTCTGGGCATTTTGCGGCACTTCGCGAAAGCCGATCGACCAGGCCGAGCCGCCAGCATCGCTGACGGTCGACCCCGTCGCGGCGCCCGAGATCGTCTTGCTGGTCAATGTTTGAGTGTCGGTCGTGCCAACCGCTGCACCCGAGGGTGCCGACTTGCCTGACCACGCCGCAAGGTTGGCGCTGTAGCCTTGCACATTGCTGCCGATGGCGAGCCCGAGATTGCTGCGGGCGGTTGCTGCGTCACCTGCACCGGTGCCGCCATTGGCAAGTGCGATAGTGCCGGTGATCTTGGCGCCCGCCAGCGAAGTCAGCCAGGTGGGATCCGCATAGGTGCCTGTGGTGAGCACGGCATTGCCCGAAACCGAGGGAGCCGAAAGCGCCACGGTCCAAGCTGCAATCGTGCCGCTGCCGCCCACCATGGCGACGTTGACCACCAGCGCCCCGGTGCCCGATGTGTAGGCGGTAATCTGTCCATGCATCCAGTTGGCCGGCGTCGCCGTCGACGTGATCGTCACCCACTGGCCCACCACGAAGGCTTTGGCAGTCTGGACCGTGAGCGACTTTGAGCCCGTACCGATGGCAAGCGAGGTCGTGCTGGTTGCACTGGTGCCGGGCGCATTGACCGCCGTTGCCGCGCTGGCGGCCGCACTGGTCGCATAGCCATTGGCCTCAACGGCCAGCGCGTTGGCTTCGGTGCCGAAGGTCGGCAGCGCGCCAAGAAAGTCGTCCGCGCGCGCAGAGAAGTTCGCCGCATCCGTCCGGGACGGCGGCGTTGGCAAAGCTGTGATAGGCATGAATTACACCTCAGGGATGATCAGGTGAGCCCCTCGATGGTCAGGCTGCAATAGCTGACCGTCGGGTAGGCAAGGTCGATCGAGAACTCTTTGTAAAAGCCGTAGACGGTGAGGCTCTCGAAGCTTTCGGAACCGATCCACAGCACTGGTGATGCGCGCAGTGACGCAAGGGTGCGGGCAACATCATCGATGGCGCTGGTCGGCATGACCACGCGCGCCGTCATGCGCTTGGCAAAGGCACGCTCGACCACCGAGGTGACCCCGAACTGATCGGTCTCCTTGCGGCTGTAGTCGATGATGCCGATGTCGGCGCCGTGCTCGGTGTCGCCAATGGTGAACTGCCGGCCGACCAGCAGCGTGCCGCAAGAAACCAGATCATTGGGATTATCCCGGATCATCGTGACCGTGAGAACACCGGCCTCGTAGACCGGCACATCGAGGAACAGCAGGCTCGACTTGCGGCCCACGGGCTCAAAGAACCAGCTGAACCAGTTGTCGATGGCCGAGCCGCCGACATTAAAGCTCTGGGTCTTCGAATAGAGCGGTGACCCTGACACCGTCAGCGTCAGCGTGGCGCTTTCTGCGTTGGTGTCGATCAGAGCAACGCCGTCCGTTGCGCCGGGTGCCAGAACCACCTGCAGCGAGCCTGCGCGCGTTGTGGCCGTGCCTACGCGGTCATCAAACATCGCCCAGCGGTTGGTCGGGCCGATGTCGAGCCACTTGGTCGGATCGCTGGCCGGGTTGACCCCGGTTGATGCAGCCAGGGCCTCGTAGCGCCGGTGGGTGGCGGTCAGGATGACCCGGGCGGCGACAGCATAGGCCGTGCCGGAGCCCCAAGCAGCATAGTCGGTTTCCGGGGCCGTGCTGCTGGACAGCATGGCGTCGGTGATGGTCGTCGGGCGGATCAACTTCATGCTGCAACCCGTGTGGAAATGGCATCGCCGTCGGGCGTGACCCGCTCCAGAATGCGTGCAGTTTTGCTGGTCCCGGACGCGATCGTGGCTGCAGCGATCCGCTGTTCGTCACGAAGGTCGGACATTTCTTGCCGGAGTGCCTTGAGTTCATCGATCATCGCGGTCTGCCCGTCATTGGCCGGGACCGTCGCCGCGCCGATCTGGTTGGCAGCGAACTGGTCCCACCAGTTGGGCGTGGTGGCGGCAGATGTCGCAGCAGCGGGATCCGTCCTGCTCGCCTGATTGATAATCGCCAATGTCTGTTCGAGGCTCGCCGCGGTCAGACCCTGAAGCCGTGCCAGATCTTCGGCTGACCGGGCGGTGTTGGCTGCGACCGAGAGCAGAGCCTGGCTCAATCCTGGCAGCATTTTGGCCGCTTCCTGGTCTCCAGCGCGCGCGAGCATCGAGGCGTTATTGAATGCAGCGAGCGCCGATGCATAATTTGTCGGGTTATCACTCATCACGCCCCGGATCCGCTTAATCTCCGCGATCAGCCCCTCGGTGATCTGGGCCCATGCATTGCGGAGCTTCTCCGCGGCATTGGCGGCATCCTCGGCAGCCTTTTGCTGGTCTTCGAGCGCCCAGACCTGTTCCTGCAGTGCCTTGTTGGACGCATCGATCTGGGCAAGGTCGAGTGCTCGCAGTGCCGCAGTATCGCCCTGTAGTTCCAGCGTCCGCCGCTCAAGTGAAAGCCGCTCATCAAGAATGGCAGCGGCACTGGCGGCATCCTGCGCTGCGCCCACAAGACCAGCAAACGCCGGGGCGAGCTGGATCAGCGCTGCATAGGCGGCCTGTCCTGATGTCGTGCTAAGATCCTGTGCTTCAACCAGCGCTCGGAAGCCTGCGATGCTGCCGGGAAGCGCAAGTCCGAGGCTGTCAAAGACCCTGGCCATCTGCGCGGTCTGCGCTGAGGCCTGCTCGGCCTTGGTATAATAGAGGGCAAAATACTCACCCGTGGCAGACGCCAAGTCGCTGGCGGAGCCGAATAGGTCGAAGAGGTTCATCTTCTCGCTGAGGCTGAGACCCACAACCGAGCTGCCCAGCAGGCTGAGCGAACTGGTGACCGCCTCGATGCTGGAAGCTACGCGAACCAGCGTCTCAAAATAGCCTTCGCCAACTTGTCTAAACTGCTCGAGGCCCGGCACCGCAGTGCGGGCGAGATTATCGGCTGCAGCGCCAAAGACTGCGGTCAGCTTCTCCTGGATCTCCGCGCCGGTCAGCCCCTTCAAATCGATCTTACCGATGTTGACAACAAAGCCGGAAAGGCGGGACTGAACCTCGCCGAGCGACATACCGAGAGGGCCGGCGGCTGCCGAGATCGCGCTGTAGAAGCCTTCGAAGATCAGGCTGAACTGGCGTTCGAGTTCGGCGTCAGCCGCCGTGTATTGCGTAGAGTAGCTCGAGCCGGTGCTGATCCCGAGGAACTTCTTGGTCTTCTTGATGTCGGAATAATAGCTCGCGTCATAGCCGCCCGACATGATCGATCCGAGCGACTGCGCGCCGCCATAGATGCCCTGGCCAACGATGCTGGTCTTGGTGCCGAACAGGGCGGTGACGATGCTGCCGAGGACCTTGCCCAGACCGCCCAGCAGCTTGGCGCCCAGAAAGCCAATGGCAGCGCCAATCGGCCCGGCGACCGCCATGCCGATGCCGGCACCAATCAGCGAGCCTGTCTTGCTGCTGGCAAAGTTGGAGATGCCGGTCAGCATTGAATTGGCTGTGCCCAAAAGCCCGGTGAGTTTGGCGCCGGTCTGGATACCGGCGGCCGATCCTTCCATGCCGTTGGTGCGAATGATCAGATTGGTGAGCCCGCCGATATTGGCCTCGATGCTCTTGAGTGATGTGAGCATGGCAGCGGAATAGCGCATGGTCAGCGTGTCGACCTCGCGCAGATGGTCGATCGCCTTGGCAATGCTCTCCGATTTGGCGGCGCTGTCGCCAAAGACAGTACCGGTGCCGTCATTGGCAGGCGTGGGCTTGGTGCCGCCACCGCCAAAGGCCCCGCCGATTGCAATGCCCAGCGAGGCTATCACGGCGGCGGTGGCGGCCCCTGCGGCAATGTTGAGCGGAAACGGCAGAGAGCGGATGGCATTGACCACGGCTTCGACCGCTTTGATCCCGGTGGTTATGATTGAATTGCCCTGTTCGACGCCAGCCCGCGCCGTGTCGGAGACCGCCATGGCTGTGTCGCTGGTCACCTTGGCCGTCGTCTGCGCGCCGATCAGGCCAATTTTCACCGCAGCGTTTTTGATCGCGATGGCGAGTTCAAAGGCGCGGAACACCTTCTCGGCAGCAGCCATGGCTTTGAAGCCATCCGAACCGTCTTTGAAGAACCCCTTCGCGGCTGAGGCGAGGTTGCCATAATGGTTGATCTCGGCCGAAGCTTGGGCTGCCCGCGCGTCAGCATATTGAAACGAGGTGCGTCCGTACTCCCGCTCGGCATCGGCGACGCGGCTAGCGGCGGCTGCCTGGGCTGAAGCAAAGCGGGTGATCTCGACCGTGATGGCGCCGATCGCGCCGCCGACCGAGCCAAAGGCATCAGCCATATTGCGCGCCGCCACTTCTGTAGCGGAGACCATGTCGTCGAGGCTCTGCAGGAACTGGTCCTGATCTTCTCGAGCGAAACCGGCCTCCATCAGACCAGTGCGTGCTGCGCGATATCGCTCCCAGGCCTCGGCCCCGCGTTCGAGAACGATCTGCTCGCGTTCGGCCTCGATAGTAGCAAGCGCCTGCGCCCGGGCCGACTGGCCAAGCAAAGCGACCTGCTGTTCAAGCGGGGCAACCGTCTGGCGCAGGAACTCGGACGTGGCGAACACGCGGGTGGCCTGTTCCCAGGCTTCGCCCGCCTCAAGAATAGCGATGCGCGCCGCGTCGGTTGGCGCCTTCAGCGCCGCCATGGCGACTTCCATGCGTTTGATTTCAATCGGGGTCTTGCCGATCTTGGCGGTTTCCATCGCGAGATTGGCGGCAAACTGCTGGGCTGCTTGCAGCGCGCGTTCGGCTTCACTTTCCTCGCGGCTGTTTCGGCCACTTGCCGTTCGGCCCGTCCGGTCGGAGCGATCAGCCCGGATTCCGGCAGCGTCAGCGGCTAGCCGCTCGCGGGCAGCTTTCAGGCTGTTCTCCCGCCACTGGGCCGAGAAGGCGTCCATCATGCCCATGGCATCGCCAAAGGCCGAGGTGAACTCGTCCCGGACCTGAGCGCCCATCCGCGCTGTCGATCCAGCAAAGCTGTTTTCCATGCGCGATAGCGCAACACTCTCGATCTGGCCTATGGTCGCGAGGCCCACCCGGTCGAGCACCGGATTAACCCAGCTTGCCAGCCAGTTGAGCGCGGCAATCGCCTTGTTGGCGAGATATTCGATGCCAGCGATAGCGAGATTGGCAGCGCCAACGGCTGCTTCACCGATCACGCCCGGCAGCGATGACCAGATAATCCGGATCGCGTTGAACCCGCCAACCCAGCCAGCATAGAGGACCGCGACAGCATATTTGCCGGCTTGGAGGATCGCTTCAAAGGCGACGACCGCCCAATCTTTTAGGGTGGAAAACACCGGACCAAGGTTCAGACCTTCGCTAACCGTCCGCCAGAGACCGCGCATGACGTCACCAGCGGTGATCCCGACCGGGCCCAGCTTCTCCATTTCCTTCGCGGTGAGGCCAAGGCTTGCGGCATATTTGTCGAGTTCACCCGACTGTTTGACGCTGGACTGGAACATCTTGAACGCGCCGAAGGCGAGCGCCGCCGCTGCGGCAGCCGCGAGCAAATACGGATTGGTGAGCGCGACCGCTGCCGCACTGGCGGCAAGTCCCAACACCGCCCGCGCCATCCCGCCGATACCGACACCTGCCTGCATGGCGATCTGGCCGATCTGGCTGCCCTGCTGCATGAAAACCGTCATCGGCTTTTGGCCTGAGAACAAGCTCACCACCACATCGTTGAGCTGATAAGCGAGATTTTGCATCTGATGGCCGGCGAGCTTTGCCGAACCGCCCATGCGGGTCATGCCGCGCGAACCGACGGCTTCGATGGCCCGGTCCGCCTGGGCTGACGAAGCCACCACATCGCCCATTGCGCCTGCCACCGACCGCTTGATGTCAGCCATCTCCTTTTGGAGACGGGCGACGTTGGTGATCATCTCAATCTCGAGGGTGCCAGCCTTCATTTTGCGCGCTCCTTCGACATCATCAGCGCCCGGAAGGCGTTGGTTACTTTCCGGGAGACTTCATCACGGTTTAGACTGGTGGTGGCAGCCCAGGGCGGCGGGCAATCAGGTTCGCGGGCACGGACGGTCTCGGCGACGAACTCGGCCGACAATCGGCGCAAGAGGCGGGCAATCCACGGCTGCAGATCGTGCCCCATGCACTGCTGCCAGTGGCCTATAGAGCTCCACGAGATGGGTACTGCGCCCATGGCACCGGGATCGGTTGGGCCCACTTCCATCAGCCAATCAATCACCCAGGGGGTGCGGATGGCTGGGAAGTCCGGCGTCAGATTGTCGATAGCCATGCGCTGCAGCCGTGTCAGCGGTTCGCTGTCTGGCTCGGGCTTTGGGTGCTTACCCGATCTTGGCTTTGGCGCTGTGCCCAGCCAAGCCAGCTGCCGGACGTAGAGGCTCAGCTCTCTGCCGAGCTCTTCGTAAAATTTGCCCAGTCATTGATGTGGGCAGCAACCTGGGCAGCGATGAACCCGATCGAGGGATCGGCATAAGCCTTACGGAAATGGTCCTGGCCTTCCAACCCTTCTGCGGGCGGATAGGTGAAGCCATTGAAGCTGACCGTGCAGGCGGCCAGGAAGTCGGCCTGTTCGGCGAGCTTCTCCTCGGCCGACTGGTCCATCTTCCCGCGCTTCTTGATCTTGTCCATCAGCTGGTTCTGCTGGCGGGCCTGCGCGCGCTGGTAGACCTTCGAGCCCGGGCCGTAGACCGTGATCGAGATGCGCTTGCCCTTGT
>Ga0335398_10002071_pt1 | contig 32455 bp, 32 predicted proteins | sample BON03_FD_205742 | JGI IMG/M metagenome (GOLD analysis project Ga0335398, IMG submission 205742) | Freshwater microbial communities from Lake Bonney liftoff mats and glacier meltwater in Antarctica - BON-03 (spades assembly) (version 2) | ecosystem: Environmental > Aquatic > Freshwater > Ice >... | reverse complement strand
AAGTATCCAACGTATTATCGTCTATGTTCTGGTTGAGATCTGGTTCTTCTGGGCTTTCTTGCATATTACTCATTTTGCTCAGAGTAGCATTTCTGCTATGATGTTTTTATATAAAAAGTGTGAAGAAGGAGTGAGGTGTGTGTAAGGAAATACTTATTAAATTAAAGGAAATATATGTTAGACATTGGATTCATACGAGAACACAAAGATTTGATTGAACTAGGTGCCAAGAAAAAGCATATATCCTTTGACGTGAATGAGCTTTTGGCAGTAGATGAAAAACGACGATCACTTCTGCAGATTGTAGAAGAGGTGAAGGCAAAGCAAAATGCTGCCGGAGATGCAATCTCACAAGCCAGTCCCGAGGAGCGCGCTCGCATGATTGAAGAAATGCAGACTCTTAAAAAGACTGTAGAAGACGAAGAGGAAAAATTGAAAGAAGTCATGAAGGAGTGGCGAGCTTTGATGTTACAAGTTCCAAATATTCCAGACATGTCAGTTCCTGAAGGAAAAGATGATACTGAAAATGTCGAGATGCGAACATGGGGAGAAAAGCCAACTTTCGATTTTACTCCAAAGAGTCATGATGAAATTATGAAAGATAGAAACATGGTTGATTTTGAGCGTGGAACAAAGATTGCTGGTTTTCGAGGATACATTCTTAAAAATGAGGCCGCGCTCCTAAACGTCGCGCTCTGGCAATTCGCACTCGACCTTTTGAGTAAGAAAGGATTTGAAGCAATGATTGTTCCTTCACTTGTACGAAAAGAAACACTTTACGGAACAGGGTATCTTCCGCAAGGTGAGGAAGATCTCTACAAGACACAAGACGATATGTATCTTGCAGGAACCGGTGAAGTTGCAGCGATGAATTATTATGCAGATGAGATTGTGGATACGGCGAAGCTGCCATTGAAAATGGCAGCCCTGTCCCCATGTTTTCGTCGAGAGGCGGGAAGTCATGGAAAAGATACAAAAGGACTTATTCGCGTGCATGAGTTTATGAAAGTCGAGCAAGTTATTTTGTGTGAAGCAAGTCATGAACAAACTGTGAAGCTTCACGAAGAACTCACTGCAAATGCAGAGGAGATTATGCAAAAACTCGAAATTCCATATCATGTGATTAATGTGTGTGGAGGAGACCTTGGACTTGGGCAAGTAAAGAAGTTTGATATCGAAGCGTGGGTGCCTTCACAAGAGATGTATCGAGAAACTCACTCAGCATCGTATTTTCACGATTTCCAAACACGACGACTCAATATTAAATATACTGATAAAGAAGGAAAGCGACGATTCGCGCATTCACTCAACAATACCGCTGTTGCAACTCCACGACTCCTCGTACCATTTATTGAGAATCATCAACAAGCCGATGGAACTATCAAAGTCCCGGAAGCATTGCGACCATATCTTGGCGGAAGAGAGAGTCTTTAGTTATACAGGGCGAAAAAGCGTATCAATGTAGTACTATATAGGTACACATGAAAAAGTTTAGATCTAAAAAAGCGTCAAAAGAAGCAAAGAGGCGCCGAAGGCGCCTCTTGTGGCTCGCCGCAATTCTGCCTATGCTCATTATTGTCGCTATCACCACAATAACTCGCCTAGAAACTTTTCGAATTAATGAGGTTGTTATAGAAGGTGTTGAAACAATTGATCAGAACCAAATTAAAAAAGCTATTAATTTACAGCTCGATGATACCCAGCTTCTTTTGATTTCAAATCAAACACCACTTACGTTTCCAAAATCAAAAACTGAAAATTCAATTTTAGAATCAAACCCAGCACTCGACACGGTAGAGATAACAATTGAAAAAAATACTGTGACTGTCACTGTTGCAGAAAAGCTTCCATATGCAGCAATCTGTACTGAGCAAGATTACATTTTAGAGAAGTGTCAGGTTATTGACGAAAGCGGTGAGCTGTTTTCAGAGTACACGCTCGAATTGCAAGCAAAAGGAAAAATTCCAATCATTGTTAAAAACCCCACATTATTACTCGCAGACGCAACAGCTTCAGAAGAAATATCATATCCGGATGATTCATCAAAGAGTACTATTTTGAATGATGAGGTATTCTCTTTTCTCAAAGAGGTAATAATCCTATACGCTCAAGAAAATATAAACCCATTTGAGTATATTGTTGTGTCACCCGATGCAACTATCGATCTGTATTACTCGAGAGATTCATTTGTCCGATTTATGGCAAAACGATCACTGTCTATCCAAATAGAAGCACTCGAAACATCTTTTGCAAAAATGAGCGAGATTGCGCAAGTGCTTCAAGAATACCAATATGTTGATGTTCGCTTCGAAGACAGGGTCTATTTTAAAAAGAAAGAGGATAAATCAGTAGAGCCAGAGAAATCAAATGAAATCGAAGAAATCCAAGTAATCCAAGAAGTTGAGACTACCGAAGATGCTGAACAATCAACAGTCCAAAATCAGTAATAAGTGATATACTTATGGCATATGAAGGTTTTGACACTCCCATTTCACTATATTGCTTGGCACTACTCGCACGGAGTTGCTGATTTGTGGCAAACATTTACAAATATTCTTTGGTTTATAAAATCTTTTTTCTCATTCAAGATTTTGCTCAGGACAATGTTTATGCCGTGGCAACGGTTACGAGAAAGGTATGATCGCAGGCGAGGACTCGGTGATATTCTCGGCTCACTATTTATTAATATTCTCATGCGAATTATTGGAACAATAATTCGCTCAGTTACTTTCCTTGTTGGTGCGTTCGTTTATGTATTGTTTCTTATAATTGGACTACTTTTTTTCATCGCGTGGTTTCTTATTCCGCCGCTCATGGTTTTTCTTTTTATCACGGGAATTCTTGCCATAATATTTAATGGACAGTTTGATCTTAATGAAGTAGTGATATGACAATAAGCGCACTCAAAGAAAAAGCAGAAGCATTTTACCCAGCGATTGCATTCGATTTGTTTCTTCCATATTCACTACGAAAGTGGATACGTCTTGCCCTGCTCCTTATAGCGCTCTTCACTATTGTAGGATTGTCTCATATCATTGTTCCGATTGGATATGTTGTCGACAAAGAGTTTTTTGCGGGAATATTCTTTATAAGCTTTTCTTTGTGGATTTTTATGCATCTCCTTGAAGGAATGTACTATTCATATTATTTTCACGACCATGAAATGTACTTTGAAGTTGCACAAATTTTAACGCATCACGACGACCTCACTGTTTCATTTCTCACTCTTCCGATTGGTAAGTACGTTATGTATCGGTGTGGTCTTTCAGAATCTGAAGTGAAATCATTTCTCAAAGCAAGAAAAAAGACGATGACATCAAATGACTTTGTACTCACTGATATGACACCTAGAGATAGGGTTACATTGGCTGATTTTGGCTTCTCTCTTATGAAGCATGATAAGGACTTTGCATATTTTCTTTTCGAGAGAGGTATTGGAGAGGAGATGTTTCGCGGTGCGATTGATTGGGTATCATCCAATATGTATCTTATGCGAAACTCGCAACGGTGGTGGAGTCGTACACAGCTCAGTACTATTCCAAGCCTTGGAAAAAATTGGTCCTACGGCCAAGTCCCTATACTTGAGCGACATGCAAATCTTGTTGATACACATCTCGCACCACTGACTGATACAAAAATAGATAGGCTTTTCTCTGATGATGTTATTGCAATTGAACAAGTGCTTATGAAAAGTCGAGAAGCCAATGCTATTATCATTAGTGATGATGGTCTGACTGGCGTGGATATTATCCGAACAATGGCGTCTCATATTGCTCGTGGAGTAAGTCACCCGTATTTTGAAGATAAGAGAATTTTCATTATGCATGGAACATCGTTCCTTGAGTCAGCTGGAGATTTATTTGTACAAGAATTTCAAGCACTTCTTAATGAGGCTCAATCTGCAGGAAATATTATTCTTGTTATTCAGCATCTCGCATCGTTTGTTGAGCGAGCACACACAAAAGGAATTGATGTCGTTTCGATTATGGAGCCGTATCTTAACTCAAATGTTTCAATCGTCGCTCTTTCAGACACGAAAGGGTATCACCGAACGCTTGAGTCTGAAGTTTTGATTACACGCTTTTTTGAAAAAGTTGTGGCGCACGCACTTGATGAAGAACGAACGCTAATACTTTTGCAAAATGAAGTATATGCACTCGAAACAAAATACGGCGTTCTCTTTAGTTACCCAAGCTTGATTGCTGTTGTGCAAAGCGCCCAACGATATTTCGGAGAGGCAGTTCTTGCTGATAAAGCGCTCGACATTATTCATGAGATTATTCCTGAAATCAGGTCGCAAGGTAAAAAACTTATTAAAAAAGAAGATGTGCTTCGAGTAGTTGAGATAAAGACTCATATTCCACAAGGTGTACATAGTAAGAAGCATAAAGAGACACTCCTTAGTCTTGAAGAAAAATTGCATGACAGAGTTGTGGGTCAGCAACCCGCAATTACTTCAATCGCTAAAACGCTTCGGCGAGTCAATGCTGGGGTGAGTCGGACAAAGCGACCAATGGGAACATTTCTTTTTGCTGGCCCAACAGGAGTTGGAAAGACTGAAACCGCAAAAGCACTCGCTGATATTTTCTTTGGTGGTAAGGAAAACCTTATTCGTTTTGATATGACGGAATTTTCAGGACTAGATGGTTTACAGAAACTTATTGGAAGTACTGGGGGCGAAGTTGGTTTGCTTGCGAGCGCACTGCGTGAACGGCAATACGGCGTACTTCTTTTAGATGAGTTTGAAAAAGCTCATAGTGATGTCCATAATCTTTTCCTGCAAATTCTCGACGAGGGAATATTCACTGATACACGAGGTGAGTCTATCTCAGCAAGAAATGTCGTAGTGATAGCAACATCAAACGTAGGAAGTGAACTGTGGAGCGAAGCAACAAAAAATCTTACTGCAGAAGATAAGCGAGCAAAGCTCGTGGATTATATTATTGATAATCGTATTTTCAAACCAGAACTTTTGAATCGCTTTGATAATATTGTTGTTTACAGTACTCTCAAAGAAAATGATTTGAGAGACATTGCACGTCTGCAAGTATATGCATTAAGAGATAGGCTCAAGCAACAGGGAATTGATTTAGAAATTAATCCATTCCTTCTCGCGTATGTAGTGAGTAAAGGGTCGTCAAATAAGTTCGGTGCCAGAGAGATGCAACGTGCAATTGCAGACACTATTGAATCTGAAATTGCTGAAAAGATTATCGCTGAGAAAGTACACCCAGGAGATACAATTACATTTAGCTCATCACAAGGTGAGGGCGAATTTCTACTCTCGATTTCTCCGATGAGAAAAAATTAGTCGAATTTGCTATATTTGCTATACTACCGCCAAATGAAGAAGTATTTTAATTACATTTCTATAAGCTTGCTTGCAATTATTTGCGGAATTACCGCGAGTGTTTTGTTTTTTGAAGGAAGTCGAGAGGCCTACCTTGCGTTTTCTCGCGGAGAAGTTCCATTCGTTGCATTCTTTGCTGGAGAAAATATAGATGCCGCACAAGAAGGGCAAGTGAGCGGTGCTACGCACGAAGCTGGACTAGAAGGAGAAATACTCGATGATACAAATAGTAGTGTCCAAAATATTCCACTACGAACTATCAATGGAATTGCAACAGAAACTCTGAGAATCCCAAATGAAGGAAGAGTGATTGTCGCAGATCTTTCGGGTATGCTGGCATATACATATGAGAGCGGAGTGCTCACCGAAATATACCCCTTGCTTTCAAAGGGGCGTCCCGGAACCGCATGGCAAACTCCAGCAGGAATGTATACTATTAATTCAAAAAAAGAAAACCACTTCTCAACTATCGGTGAGGTGTGGATGCCGTATAGTATGCAATTTTTTGGAAACTACTTTATTCATGGGTGGCCCTATGAGACGGATGGAACGCCAGTGCCCGAAGGGTATTCCGGCGGATGTATTCGTATGTCCGATGTTGATGCAAAACGATTGTATGATTTTGCTGACATCGGCACAAAGGTGATTGTGGTAGCGGACACGCCTCCATTTACACAAGGGGTGTATTTGGATAAAGGACGAGGATTGAGTGGTATAAGTTCAGATGCATATATTGTAGCTGATGTCGATTCCGGAGCAATTATTTTTGAGAAAGATGCGCGAGAAGTTATGCCTATTGCATCAATAACAAAGTTAATGACCGCTTTGATTTCTCTGGATGTGATTAATCAATATCGCACAACTACGGTGAGTCGTAGTGCATACGGAACATATGGAGCACAGGGTGATTTGTCTATTGGCGAAAGTATTATAACTGGAACACTTTTGTATCCACTTCTTTTAGAGTCGAGTAATGATGCTTCAGAAGTTCTTGCAGAATTTTATGGAAGAACTGAATTTATGAAGCGGATGAATGAACGAGCACAGGCTATTGGAATGCTACATACTGGATATGATGATCCGAGTGGTCTTTCGTATGATAATATTTCAACAGCGGAAGACTTATTTCGAATGGTGCAATATGTAGATAGACATAAACGGTTTATTTTTGATATGACGCAACTATCCTCATATAGTGATTCGGGGCATGTGTGGAGAAGCAATTCTCGTTTCAAAGATCATCCATGGCATAACGGAGGAAAGAATGGATTTACTGATGAAGCACAAAAAACTTTAATTACGCTTTTCGATGTACCTTTCGAGGGAGATGAGAGAACTGTAGCAGTGATACTTTTACGCGCAGATGATACGACAGCTGATGCGCGAGCTATCATTTCATATATTGAGAAAAATGTTGAATTTTTGCCCGACCTTGTGATACAAGAATAATAAGGTATATTTCCTAACTAAGGATGATTATTTTCACTATGAACTTCTGGGAAAAAATTAAAAAAGAAAAGGGGACTGAGCCAATTATTGTGCTCGCACCGATGGCTGATGTAACGGACGTTGCTTTTCGTCAGATGTTTGCCAAGTATGGTCGACCTGATGTAATGTGGACTGAGTTTGTCGCGGCTGATGGTTTGATGCGCGCAACTCCTGAAGGTAAAGCAAAGCTAATGAAGGATTTATTATACGAAGAAAACGAGCGACCGATTGTTGCTCAGCTTTTTTCAGGAAAGCCAGAGTATATGGAAGGGGCGGCAGCTCTCTGTCTCGAGCTGGGTTTTGATGGAATTGATATTAATATGGGGTGTCCTGATAAGTCGATTGAAAAGCAAAAAGCCGGTTCAATGCTTATTAAGCATCCACTCTTGGCGGCTGATATTATTCGGGCAGCAAAGCGTGGGGCCCCAGGCTTGCCAATAACGGTGAAAACTCGACTCGGATATACAAAAGATGATTTGGAAGAGTGGTTGCCTGCGCTCTTGAAAGAAGAGCCTGCAGTAGTGACGATTCACGCACGAACAAGAAAGGAGATGTCGAAGGTGCCTGCGAACTGGGCGCGCCTTCGGCGCGCCGTAGAAATCCGTGACGAACTCGGTAGCAAGACTCTCATTTTTGGAAACGGAGATGTCACATCACTTGAAGACGCTCATGCAAAAGCAAAGGATTCAGGAGTCGATGGTGTTATGATTGGGCGCGCTATTTTTGGTAATCCATGGATCTTTAATGAGGGGATTGATAGAGATAAAGATATTTCAATCGAGCAGCGTCTCAACGCTGCTGTTGAGCATGCACAACTTTTTGATAAGTATCTTTCACACAAAAACTTTGCAATAATGAAAAAACACTATAAGGCATATGTTGAGGGTTTTGATGGTGCAAAAGAGTTGAGAACAAAACTTATGGATGAAGCCACTGATGCAAAAGATGTGGCGAGAATTGTGAGTAGTTGGATAAAAGAGCATACTCAGGTTAATGCAGGTTGACTTTGCACTAATTAAGTGATTAAATGGGTGCCGAGCTCTTTTAATTTTCCCGGAGCGCAACTGGTAACTGCTAGCCTTACCAGAAGTTTGAGCCGGAAATAACGGAGTGGTGCGGGTGTCCCACACGACAGCCATCGTTGTCCCGCAACACTCCCGACTTTCGCTGGACCAGCCCCAGCAACCATTTACCTGCTTTATTCATGGCCCGACATTAAGTATCGGTAAATGGCTTCAACCGCCGCACGTTTCCCTTCGGGAAGCGTGCGGCATTTGCTTTATGTGCCTTGTGGTAATTAAAATCAAAAGTGGATATATTATCTTGCAAAATAGATTCGATGGGTGTTTAATAGAGGTAGAACCTTTCCGTGAACGTTGTTGAATAGTTAATCGCGGAGGCGCTCGTACTCATTGCTTTGCATGAGCGTCTCCGCGTAATCTTCACGCAACAACTCACATCATTTTCTGAAACGGTCTTCCGCGCACCGCATGCGCACGTGTTCGGGGGGACACATACGGATTCCGTTTTGGGATAACAATGGGCGAGGAGCATCTAGCTCCTCGCCCTATTTCTTTACTCCATTTTTTTGCGCATACCCAGTGGTGCTAATTTGCACAACAGTATCGCTAATCTCGATAATCTCGCTCAGCATCTGCGTATTTTTTCTGTTATACTATTTTCATGAATCAAAGCTCAAAAGCCCCACTAGAAAAAATATCAACTGCTTCGCAAGCACTCTATACAAAATACCGACCGTACACTTTTACAGATGTCATCGGGCAGGATCAGATAGTGAAGTCTCTTGAGGAAAGTATTCGAGCGGGGATGACAACGCACGCATATATTTTCTCAGGATCACGAGGAACAGGAAAGACATCTGTGGCGCGTATTTTTGCACGAGAGCTCGAGACTCACGCACATGACCTGTATGAGATTGACGCGGCGTCACACACAGGAGTTGATACTATTCGAGAGTTGCTTGAGTCGGTGCAGACACTTCCATATCAATCAAAGTTCAAAGTCTATATTTTTGATGAAGTCCACATGCTTTCAAAGTCTGCTTTTAATGCGCTCCTGAAGACGCTCGAAGAACCGCCAGCGCATGTAAAGTTCATCCTCGCAACAACAGAACCAGAAAAGATTCCTGAAACTGTCCGTTCTCGATGTGAGATGTATTCTTTTGTGAAGCCGTCGCAGGATGTGCTTACTCAAGTGGTAAAGAATATTGCAAAGAAAGAAAAGGTTATTATCGAAAAAGGAGTGGCAGAACTTGTCGCGCTCGCGGGGAACGGCTCGTTTCGAGATACTCTCTCAGTGTTTCAAAAGATTATCCGAACAGCTGACGCTGATACACAAAAGGCGGGGATTACGACCGAGGTAGTAGCGCAGATAACGGGACTGCCGAGCACGGTGCAGGCTATGCAATGTGTCGAGTTCATATCTCAGAAAGACGTGCCAGCTATTGTTAGACTTCTTGAGGAGCTTGCTCAGTCTCAAAAGAATATGACGGTGTTTACAGATTTAGTGAGCGAGCGAATGCGTGCGGGGCTCTTGATGCGACTCGGAGCATATGAATCAAAGACGAGCTCGCTGAGCTCTGACGAGGAAGCCTCCCTCAAAACAATTGTCGAAAAAGAACCGCGACTCTTTAGCTCAAAGGCTCTTTTGATTATGCTCAATTCGTATGAATATAACGGAACTGCTTTGCTTCCACAATTGGCGTGCGAGCTCGCGTGTATAGATATTGTGGAGATGCTTTAGTGTTTGCAATTACACACATTTTGAGGCACAATACAAAGACTTCATTGAGACGGATTGCGTAACATGTGTTGTATACATTCGAATATTCGATGTATCTCCATATGTTATGTGGTCAGATTTGATGAATAATTGCCTGATCGTCTAATGGTAGGACGCATGGTTTTGGTCCATGAAATTGGGGTTCGAGTCCCTGTCGGGCAGCCAACTTGTGCTAGCTCAAAATACGTGGTGTAGTATGTAACTTGAGCTAGCTCGTGATACGTTCGAATCCCGGTCCTGTAGCAATTGACAGTTAGCTCAAATATGTTATGTAATTAGAGCGCTCTAATTACATCATTAGTTAGTTGTGCTAATGTTGTTTTTAGATATGATTAATTTACCCATTGATATAAAAAAGTTTGGTTTTGTCGAAAGGGAAAAAATAAACGGAAAGTTTTTAAAAAATCGATGCGGTCGAGATTTTTTGTACTACGCTTTGCATTATTATTATCCAGAAGTCTTTAATCCTAGTTGTAATAATCCTGAAGAAATTGAATCAAAGAGGTTATTTGGTAAGTCTATCCCTGCTTTGTTTGCGTGGACGCAACTTCAGTTTATGTATCTGCCAAAGTTTTTGAAGTCAAAATCTTTATCTTTGAAAATTAACAACCAACAGATTAACTCGTTCAAAGATTTTTTTAGTGCTATTATTTTTTCTCGGATTACATTTGAAGAAGGAATATCTAAAATAGAAAAAGGAGTAAGAGAAGATAAAGTAATAGGAATTGATATTGCTATGGCTTTTGCTGGATTACTAGATCACATGCTCTTTGTATATGGATATGATGAAGATTTTTATTATGTGTGTGATACGAGAAAAGTACCACTTATTAAATATGTGAAAGTCACAGAAACTGATGATGTCTATTATATGAAAATTTCAAAAAAAGAGATAAAAAAGCGCTGGAAAAAATTTAGTAGAATTTGGGAAATCGAAAAAATATCTTAATATTTCTTCGGTGATTATCTATATAATTAGAGCTAGCTCTCGTTACGTTCGAATCCTTGTCGGGCAGCTATTGACAGCTAGCACTAATATGTTTTGTGATTAGAGTGTTCCAAACACGTTGGTTTTAATGTATGATTATTTCGAAATTATGCGAAACATGACGGTTACGGCTTTTATGTCATAATCTCAGAAAACTTTTATACGAGAATTTTGCTGGATAAGTCTTGCAAAAGAGAGTTGAATTTTTTCTTCAAAAAATAAATAAGAATTGGTATATAAAACTGGTAGACTTTTAGGTCTCAAATCAGATTCAATAAACTATGATTTAGTTTGTGGTGGTATAGATGGTTTTGTATACGATAAGAACGGTGTCCTGCGTGCTGTGAACGTTAACTGGAACGACGATGGTTGGAACGTCAACGCTAACTCTGTTGAGAACCCGAACGACTGGAATGCTGGTAACCGTGTCTTCTCTGAAATAATTATTTTTTCTCTCGTTAATTACGAGAGTTTTTTGTCTGTAATCCTTTTTTCCAACCGCCTAATTGTCGACCAATTTCTTCTAACTTAATGGATAATTCAGAATATTGTTTTGTAGGTATTAATTTTGCTTCCCAGGCTAGTTGTGTGAAAAATTTTACAACATCTAATTTTGAAATTGCTCTAGTTATTAATATAGTTTTTTGATCACCAGAAGAATAGCTTAATAAGAAAGTTAGTTCTAAAACCAAAAGAAAAGATTGTTCAATCTTAGTTCCAATCCCTAATCTTTCAACTTTGGGAAGATTTTTATGTAGAAAAGTCCAAAATAGATAAGTTTCCTTCATTAAAACTATCACTTGCGGAACTCTTCGGGGGGGGGTAGTATTTATAGTCATATGGTTTATAAGGATATCACATCTACTGAAAACTTGTTAAGAGCATGGCAAGAATTTGTCAGGGGCAAGAAAAACAAAAAAAATGTTTCTGAATTTTCTCTAAATCTTTTAGATAATATTTTCAAATTACATAAGGAATTAAGAAATAAAACCTACAGACATTCTGATTATGAGCACTTTAAAATCACAGACCCAAAACATCGAGATATACATAAGGCAAGTGTTGGAGATAGATTGCTTCACCATGCAATTTGTTCAATTATAAAACTATATTTTGATAAGAAGTTTGTCTATGATTGCTATTCCAGTAGAGATTATAAAGGGGCGCATCGTGCGATGAGTAGGTTCAGGTGTTTTGCTGGAAAAGTTTCTAAAAATCATACAAAGATATGTTGGGTTCTGAAATGTGATGTTAAAAAGTTTTTTGCAACCATTGATCATGAAGTATTACTGAGTATCTTTCATAAACACATAAAAGATGAAGACATTAATTGGTTAATCCAAGAAATTGTTTCAAGTTTTAATACAGAAAAAGGAAAGGGTCTTCCTTTAGGCAATTTAACATCACAAATTTTAGTTAATGTGTATATGAATGAGTTTGATCAATTTATGAAACAGGAATTAAAAGTTAAATATTATATTCGATATGCAGATGATTTTGTAATTTTGTCTGATGATAAAAAGTACTTGAAAAACCTGTTAATACAGATAAATTCATTTTTGAATAGTAAATTAAAATTAGAACTTCATCCGAATAAAGTCTCAATTGAAACTTATTCTTCAGGTGTTGATTTCTTGGGCTGGATTCACTTTACAGACCACAGGACATTACGAACTTCTACTAAAAAGAGAGGATTGAGGGGCGTAATAGGACAAGGTATAGAATCAAGCATTACTAAGTCTTATTTAGGATTATTAAAACATGGAAATGCAAATAAAATAGCTGGAAAAATAGAAAATATAGCTAAACATGAAGTATAATTGTGAAATTCTCTTAGGATTGACAAAAGATTAGAACATGTTATACTTTAAATATAAGTTCATTAACATAGTTGCGAGAAATTAGTCACAGCTTTAAGTAGCTTTGAATAATGCTTTTTAAAGCTGTGACTACGATTAGTTCAGTTCCGCTCCGGATCAGGAGAAACAAAATCCAAATAAGAAATAATACAATGAAAACTGAATTCGTATCTAAAGACTACACTGTTGGTCAACTCAATGCCATGGTTAAAAAACTCATTGAACAAGTGGGTAAAAAAGGACCAGACTTGCTTTTGCAGGGTAAACTCAAAATCGAAGTTGTTAAGGAATCAATCCTGAACTGGCTGGACATCACAACCACCTCGGCAACAACGGAGAAATTCGTTGCCAAGGACAAGTTCATTAAAGACTCCAAGGAAATCAAATTCTATGGTTTTTACGGAAGCTTCGAAGAGGATTTTCTTGTCGGAAACGGCAAGACCGAAGAACCTCTCAGCGAACAGGAACTTCGCTACGGAAATCTGACAAAGAATTCAGTTGACAGCCCAATCATTGAAGAATTGGGCGGTGAAGCGAAAGCCGAAACCACCTTGACTGAACTCCATAATCTGCTCAGAAAGCAGGGTAATGGTGAAGAAGGTGATTTGCTGACCAGTGGTTACTCAAACATCTTCTATACTAGGAATACGAACGGTGTCCTGCGTGCTGTGAACGTGTACTGGGGCGGCGGTGGTTGGAACGTCATCGCTTACTCTGTTGAGGACCCGTACGGCTGGGATGCTGGTGACCGTGTCTTCTCTCGCAATTCTTGAATCTTGGTGCCTTAGGTCTTCTGACCCTTTGTCACTTTGAACCTTTGAACCTTTGACCCTCGGTTTGCTTCGGCAGGTTGGGGGTCTTTTTTTATTGATATAATAATTAATATAAATAACGTAACTAGAGCTAGCTCTAGTTACGTTCGAATCCCAGCCACCCAGCTATTAACAGTTAGCTCAAATATGTTGTGTAATTAGAGCGATTTAAATGCGTTACTTTTCTAGTTTTATAGAAATTTTATAATATTTTTTGTGTGGATGACTTTTCCTTTCCTCACAATGTCAAACGGCTCATTCGACGGAGTGAGAGAATCCCTCCAAAAACTGTTAATAAGCTAAACATGCACACAGTCGCATGTGTTATCATATATATATATATATATATATATTACTCACCACACAGAGTGACTTTAATAAAATAATAGTAATTAATTTTCATGAAAACAAATAAAGGTTTTACATTAATCGAACTCTTGGTGGTAATCGCTATCATAGGACTTCTCTCATCAATCGTTCTCGCATCCTTAGGCTCTGCACGAAACAAAGGAAAAGACGCTGCGATTAAGGGAGGGTTATCGAGTCTAAGATCTGAGGTGGAGCTCAATGCTTCTGATGGTAACTATGCAAACATCTGTGTCGACATAGCGGCCAAGCTTGCTGAGATTGCGGGCGACTCTGTAAGTGACTGTAATGCTTCTACATCAAGCTGGGCTGCTACGGTACAACTAGTCTCAAACCCTTCTTTGTACTGGTGTGTTGATTCACAAGGTGCTTCCCAGCAAACAGTTGCAAAAGGACCAAATGATACAGTTTGTCCCGAGGCTGTAGCTGGTGGAGGAGGCGCAGGTGCTGCTTTGGAGTCGGGATGGTCCGCTCTTCAAGGTGATATGGACTGGGATACTGCAGTATCAACATGTGCAGCCATAACAGAAGATGGAGGAGGATGGGGGTTGCCGACAATAGAAGAATTAAGGCAAGGTATTGCAGATGACTGGGCTAATGGTGCAGGTGTTCGTTTCGGGTTCGCGAACTATTGGTCGAGTACTGAGTACAATGGGAGTAATGCGGGTGCATGGTACGCGTACTGGGACGACAGCGTGTCTGTCAACCTCGACGATAAGACTACTAGTTACTCAGTACTTTGTGTCCGCTAGTATTTCGGCGATACTTTGAATGTTTGGGCCCTTTAAAATTTATACAGGCAAAACACGAAGTGTTTTGCCTGTTTGAATCCTTATGTTAAAAACCCCGTAGCGAAGCTGCGGGGTTTTTTGATGCCTGTGGTATTATTACATCATGAAAAAAAGCAACAAACAGGGTTTTAGAAAATATCTTACAAAAAGAAATAGTATTATCGGAGGAGTGGTGTTGCTTATCCTCTTGATATTTATGTTTACAAGAGGTGGCGAGAAGGAAATGACCACTGTCGTTGAACAAGGACTCTTTCAGAAACAAACTCGTGTAGCTGGAAAGGTTGTTGCAAAGGAAGAAGCTATTCTCGGTTTCACTAAAAGCGGCCGCATTGAAGGTCTTTCAGTGAAGGTGGGAGACGAAGTTGTGCAAGGTCAGGTACTCGCTCGACTTAATCAAGATGGTGCGAGCGCAACAGTTGCGCTCGCCCAATCAAATGTTGCTTTTGAAGATGCAAAATTTGATGAGCTCGTACGAGGCTCGCGCGTGGAGGAATTAAGAATTCAAGAAAGTAAGGTGCGCGACAGTCAGTCTTCACAAGTAACTGCAGAGCAAAACCTGTATCAAGAACTCATAAATGCATACTCTGTTGCAGAAGATGCTATCATTGTTGATATTGACCAGGCTTTTGATACAGCCGATGGATTCGGTAAAATATTGCCACTCTTTTCTAATTATTCTCTAAGTCAAAAAATTAATGACCAGAGAAGAGAAATGAGATATCTTCTTAATAGGTGGGAAGATTTCCTTGAAACTCTTTCTCGAGATGATGTGTCAGCAACAGATGTTCAGCAAACAAAAACATATCTTATGAGCGTCCAAGCCTACGCAACTTTAGTAGGTCAAGCAACAGCAGAGTTTGAGGCAACGTCACAAACAAGTCAAGAAACAGTTGATAGGTATAAGATGGCAGTGAGTAGTGGGCGAACTTCAGTTCAAGCGCAAATAAAATTAGTAAATGATAAAGAGCAGGCATATCAAACTGCTACACAGTCATTTTCTCAATCATCAAATCAACTCGACCTTCTGCAAGCTGGCGCATCGTCTGAGGAACTCGCAGCGCAACGAGCGCGAGTTGCAGCGGAGCAAGCGCGTCTGCAAGACGCGCGAACGGTTTTGAGCGAAGGAAGTATTCGTGCACCTTTTTCAGGAACAATTGTGCAAGTAAATGCAGAAGAAGGTGAGCCAACAGCAGCAAACTCTCCCGTACTTATAATCATTAGCGACGAAGGAATTGAAATCGAAAGTTTCATCCCAGAAGTCTTCATTGGAAGTGTAACTAAGGATGACACTGCGACGATTATATTCGACGCATACCCTGGAAGAGTTTTCAAAGGGGTGGTAGATGAAGTAGAACCAAAAGACACGTTGCGAGACGGAATCTCGACATATAGAACTGCATTTCAATTTGATGATGAGGGAGCAAATATTCTTTTGGGTATGACAGCTGATGTTGATATTTTGGCAGAAGAGCGACCCGACACACTTATGATTCCACTACAGGCTATTCAATATGAAAACGGTCAAGCATATGTTTTTGTGAGACAGGCTGGTGCAGCTGATGGAGATGGTGGCAAAAATATCGACACTCGTGACACCCGATTCAACATCGTAGTTGGCGATGTGGACTCGCAGGGAAGGCAGGAGATACTTTCTGGACTTGAGGTAGGTAACATAATTATCTATGGGAGAAAAAACTAGGCGCGCATTACGCATTGGATGGTTCCTTGCATACCGCTCAGTAAAACGATCGAGTGTGTGGTCAACAACTCTCATTATTTTCGTAATGGTTTTGACTTTTCTTAATATTGTTGTGGTGAGCGGAATACTCGTCGGCCTTATTGAGGGTTCGATAACAGCACAACGCGATGGGTATAGCGGTGATATTTTTCTTTCAACACCGGATGAAAAAAAATTTATTGAAAACTCAACATATATTGAATCAATCTTGCAAAACTTTCCTGAGGTGGTTGCAATAAGTCCGCGATATTCTGAAAATGGCAGAATTGAATCAAATTTCAAAAGTAGAATTCGTGCAACTGATGACGGAGAGTCTGCCGGTGCTAAAATTATTGGAATTGATCCAGATCGTGAAGGTGCAGTAACGACATTGCGAAATAAGATTGTCGAAGGTCAGTTTATTCAAGAAAATGATTTCGATCAAATAGTGGTAGGTGCAAATCTTCTCAAGAAATATCTAGATTTTGAGGGACCTGGATTGAGTACGATTGATGCCGAGGCTGGAGACACTGTCCTTATTAGTATTGGAGACAGCGTTCGTCGAGAGGTAATAATTAAAGGTGTTATTAAAACAAAGGTTGGAGAAAATGACAGCACGATTTTCTTTCCAGCAAAGCAACTTCGTCAGATGATTGGAAGAGATGATTTTAATGTCGATGAATTTGCGATACGACTCGCACCAAAAACTGATCCAATCCCTATCAAAGAGCGTCTTATTAATCTTGGGATTGACGAGTTTGCTGATGTGCAAACATTTGAAGATGCTCAACCAAAATTCCTCGAAGATATCAAAAGTACCTTTGCAACACTCGGAAATGCAATTAGCTCGATTGGACTCGTTGTGGCATCCATTACGGTATTTATCGTTATCTTTATCAATGCAATTACGCGACGAAAATTTATTGGAATTCTTAAGGGAATTGGAATCGATCAGTTTGCAATCGAGTCATCATATATGATTCAGTCTTTTTTTTATGCAATCATTGGTTCAATAATTGGTTTTGCAATTGTGTACGGCTTCCTTGTTCCATTTGTGGCGGCGAACCCGATTGATTTTCCGTTTAGTGATGGAATATTGGTAGCACCGCTTGGAGGTACGTTTATTAAAATGGGAATCCTTGTAGCTATCACAGTTGTGGCTGGATATATTCCAGCTCGAATGATTGTACGCAAGAATACACTGGACTCAATTCTCGGCCGATAGGAGGTGTGTGCAAGACTAAAATCAGCATGATATAAACAAGTATAGATATAAATGAGCGACAAGAGTATATGAAAAAAACAAAAGTAATCACAAAAAAAGTAGCAATCGAAGTAGTGGGTCTTACAAAAACTTTTACCGATGGTGAGGTTCCGACCCATGTACTCAAGGGAATTGACCTCACGATTGACCAAGGAGAGTTTGTTGCCATCATGGGACGCTCAGGAGCAGGAAAGAGTACTCTGATGTATCAAATGAGCTTACTCGATGAGCCAACATCGGGAGATATAACTGTGCTCGGAGATACGGTGAGTGCTCTCAGTAGTTCCGAAAAAACAGATTTTCGTCTCAATAATCTCGGATATGTTTTTCAAGACTACGCACTTTTGCCCGATCTCACTGCAATTGAAAATGTAGCTCTCCCTCTTTTGATGCAGGGTCTTACAAAAATAAAGGCGTATGCAAAAGCCCATAAAGCACTTGTTGATGTAGGGCTCGATGACAAGGATGATAATCTTCCGAGCAAGCTTTCGGGTGGGGAGCAGCAACGTGTGAGTATTGCGCGAGCAGTTGCGCACGAACCAAAGATTCTTTTTGCAGACGAACCGACCGCAAACCTAGATGCTGCAGCGTCGTCGCTTGTGATGGATGTGTTTTCAGAGTTACATAAAAAAGGACAAACTATTGTTATGGTGACACATGAAGATATTTATGGAAAATTAGCTGATAGAATTATTTACGTGTCAGACGGCCTAATAAAAAGTGCCAACCATAAGGTATAATATCTAAAGTGTAATTCTTAAAAAATGCTTACAACACTTACAAAAATATTTTTACAAAAGAAACTTATTTTGATTTTCATACTCACGATACTTTTTTGCTGGATAGTGATTGGTATGTACCAGCACGGACCAACATTCATGGCATTGTGGGGAGTACTTCCTTTATTGAAGTGGTTATTATTTGTAATATCCTTCTCAGACCTTGTTATAAGTAATATCACTACAGCAGGGCTGGTGATACTCATTTTGAATATTGTCGGAATTGCTTTGTATATAACTATGAAAGTATTTGCATATCAGCTCCAAGCTCGCACCAAATCTGTTACGGGAGTTATGGGCGCAATACTTGTTTTTTTTGGAATAGGATGTGCATCGTGTGGATCGCTCGCACTCATTTCAATAGTTTCGCTTCTTGGATTTGGGGGTGCACTCGCACTACTACCATTTGACGGACATGAGATTCCATATTTTGCATTGGTGCTCCTTATCATATCTAATTACATATTACTCAGGCAGCTTGCTAAAAAGGTTTGTCCCATATAACATGCAGGAATAACACTGTGATCTGACTGCATGCAATACTGTAGTATTAAAATATTTATGATTATCGACGGCAAAAAAACAAGAGATGCTTTGAGACCAGGATTAATGGAGCGTATTTCTCGTTTTCCGCGAAAGCCAAAGCTTGTAATTATATCAGTTGCAGAGCGAGCAGATTCTTTGATGTACATTGGTGCAAAAAAAACCTATGGTGAGGCACTTGGTGTCGATGTTGTGCACAGTCCGCTTCCAGAATCAGTGACTCAAGAGGAACTCATTGCTAAGGTACAAAAAATTCAGTCGGATCCTTTGGTTGATGGAATTATTTGCCAACTCCCATTTCCAAAACACATTAGCCCAGTAGAAGTAATTGATACTATTGATCCGACAAAAGATGCGGATGCGCTCTCAGGGTATCATGTGACACAGCTTCTGCGAGGTAACACTTCGTATATTCCTGCGACAACGCGGGGAATTTTTGCATTACTTAAAACATATAATTTTGAAATAACGCAAAAGAAAATAACAATAATTGGCCGGTCTGATTTAGTAGGAAAACCAACCGCACTCATGTGCCTTGCGATGGGCGCAACAGTTACTATCGCTCACTCACAAACTGAAGACCTTAAGGCTGCGGTCAAGGATGCTGATATTATTATTTCGGCAACAGGAAAAAAGAATCTAATCATGGGAGACATGGTGCACGCAGACCAGATAATTATTGATGTCGGTATTAATAAAGATGGTGAAAATCAAATTCATGGAGATGTAAATTGGGGAGAAGTCGCTCCGATTGTTCAGGCAATTACCCCGGTTCCAGGAGGGGTTGGTCCCATGACAGTACATTGCCTCTTTGAGAATCTTGTTGACCTTGTAGAAAAACAAAATGTGGTATAATAATAATCTTATTACACGCCACATAACTTAACTTTTTTATATGAAACAACTAATTGAATTACTCAGCAAACATAAGTCGGTAGGATTTTTGATCTCTACACTCGTTATTACTATTTTACTTTTCATCACACTTTTACTTTACGGGAACACCATGCTTGCTTTTAAAGAAGGTGCAAAACTAGATCAAGAAAGTGAATATCCATCAACTACTATTAGTGTAGAAGGAAAAGGAAAAGTAGTCGCACTTCCAAACATCGCACAATTTTCATTTACTGTTTCGGAGCGAGCAGAAACTTCACAGCTTGCGCAACAGCTTGCAACTACAAAAATAAATAGTGTTGTAGAGGCACTTGTCGCAGCTGGAATTACTGAAACTGATATCAAAACCTCTTCATATAATATTTATCCAAATTATTCATACGAAACTCGAGAAGTGAGTATTGATTTTGGCTCTAGTGCGACAACGTCTGGAGAATCTGTAATTACTTCATATGAAGCAAGCCAGACAACTGAAATAAAAGTTCGAAATATTAATGAGGCAGGAAACCTTATTACTCTTGTGGGGCAAAAAGGGGTAAGTAATGTTTCTGGAGTTCAATTCGTTGTTGATGATGAAGATGTTATTGGAGAAGAAGCGCGAGCACTCGCGATTACAGATGCAAAAATGAATGCAGCAAAAATTGCACAAGAGCTTGGTGTGGAGCTTGTTCGAATCGTGAGTTATTACGAAAATAATGCAGGGTCTCCAGAGCCGTATTATAATACAGCTCGAATGTCAGAAGGAGGTTTTTCAGTAGCACCTAAGCTATCCCCTGGAGAAGAGGAAATTGTAAAGACAGTCTCAATTACATACGAAATTCGATAGTACTGACAAGCCATGTGCATACTTGCACAAAAAAAAGTTCGTGGTATTCTAATACTAATAAAACACCCAGGAAGGGGTGTTTTTAGATAAAGAAACACACATGTCACCAATTAAATATTTAAAAGAAACAATAGGGGAAATGAAGTATGTTCAATGGCCAACACAACGACAAACAACAACGTATACAATACTTGTGGTTGTTATTTCAATAATCACTGCACTTTATTTAGGATTATTTGATCATCTTTTCAGCACGCTTATTAAGTTTTTAAGTCGATAATATGTCTAATAAACAACAACCAGCACGAGATCGTAATTGGTTTGCGATTCATACATACGCCGGCTATGAAAATGCCGTAATGCGAAACCTGCTACAAAGAATAGAGTCTCTTGGAATGGAAGATAAGATTTTCAATGTCCTTGTTCCAACAGAAAAAGTAGTGAAGGTAAAAAACGGGAAACGAGTAGAAGAAGAGCAAAAAATTTATCCAGGATATGTACTTGTGGATATGGTCGTAACTGATGATTCTTGGTATCTTGTACGAAACACTCCGCGTGTAACAGGATTCGTAGGTTCAGGTGTATACCCGGTACCACTTTCAAAGCTTGAAGCCGAAGAGCTCTTTCGAAGAATGAACGACGACAAGACTACTCACAGTACTGATTTTGAGATGAATGAGAACGTAAAAATCATCGACGGACCTTTTAAAGACATGGAAGGAGTAGTTGAGGAAATCGACGGACCACGAGGAAAACTCAAATTAACAGTCTCTATGTTTGGTCGAGATGTTCCAGTGGAACTCGACTTCTTGCAAATTAAGAAGATATAAGCTAATATACCGACACTATGGCAAAGAAAATACTAAAGAAATTAAAGCTACAAGTTCCAGGAGGAAAGGCAACCCCCGCTCCACCACTTGGTCCTGCGCTTGGACAGGCAGGTGTAAACATTGGAGAATTTACGCAACGATTCAATGGTGATACCCAAGATCGAATGGGAGAAGTAGTTCCAGTACTACTTACTGTATACGAAGATCGAACATTTGAAATGACATATAAGGTTTCTCCAGCTTCACGACTTATCCTCAAAGCCGCAGGACAAGAAAAGGGTTCAGGAAGAAACCTTACTAGCAAAGTAGGTTCAATCACAAAAGATCAAGTTCGAGAAATTGCTGAAAAGAAAATGGAAGACCTTAACGCAGCATCAATAGAAGCTGCAATGGGTACTATTATAGGGACTGCAAAGTCAATGGGAATAGATGTTAAATAGGGAAAATACAAAGAAAAAGCCCGAGGCAAATTCATCAAGAAAGCCTCGGGCTTTTTCTTTGTATTTTCCCTTAGCTCAAAGCTCTTATGGTATTATGTAAGTATATTGCTTTACTACACAATCTGCCATACAATTAATCTATGAAAAAAATACTTATCGCATTACTTATGTTCGCCGGGCTAGGGTTTGTTGCTCCAAGTCAGACTTTTGCATGTTCGTATATGTATCAGGAACCGCAGGAGTGGTACAGCACAAGTGACTTTGTCTTTATCGGTGAGATTACAAATCTCAAGGATGATGGAGACCTTAATGGTATGCGAGAAGTGACGTTTGAAGTACTCAAGCAATACAAGGGTAATTTCGGAGCTACAGGCTCAAAGATAACTCTCACAACTGGGGCAAATAGTGCAATGTGTGGATATGATAAAGGGTCACTTTCAGAAGGTGATATTTGGTCAATTTATACAGGAAGCGCCGATAGCTTTAACAGCTCACCAGGAAATACAAAATACACATCTTTTGCAGAGGCAAGGGTAGAAGTTGATGTGTTTGCAAAGGCTGATGATGAGTCTCCAATCATATGTACAATGCAATACGATCCCGTGTGTGGAGAGTACGAAACAGGTATTCGTTGCGTCACAACTCCATGCCCCTCAACAGCTCGAAAGACTTATGGAAACGCGTGTCAGCTTGGTGCAGAAAAAGCAAAATTCCTTTATACAGGAGAATGTAAAACTGATTGGACACAGGACAAACCAGTTCCGACATACACTCCACCAATCTCTCCGACCGGCTCTGGTGAACAAATAGATGAATCTGATAAGGAGGATGGTCAAGACGGTGACGGTAATGCTGACGCCAATGGGGTAGATGGAGAAAATGAAACAGAAGAAAACCCCTCAGTGGGGTTCTGGTCGCAAATATGGAATTTCTTCAAGAATCTCTTTTAAATCTTGCTAGTTTATTTTTGTAGATTTTTCTAACCTAGATCTACCTTAAAATCTCTTTTGATTGCGGTGACATCTCCTTCTTTGATAAGTCGAACCTCGTCCTTGTATTTATTCTGGATAAGAAAACCGTCAATAATGTCTTTTTGATGATACGTCCCTTTTGATTTCAGAGATGGTTCAGAAAGCTCTTCAAAAGTAACCTGGCAGAATCGCTCTCCAGGATAGAGAGTGATTTTTTGTGTTTGGGTATTGTTTCGAATGGGGATGATGAGTTGACCTGAGTAGCCTGTATCGACAATTCCAGTAAGGTCGACAGAAAGTCCTCGTCGGTTAGTTGAAGATCGTGGATAGAGAACTGACATGACATCATCTGGCCATGTAATAGTCTCAAGTGTTGAAGCAAGTACGTGCTCTCCAGGAAGGAGTTCAAAAACCTGACCCTTTTCAAGCTCAACGACTTCAAAGTTGTCATTTTTCTTTTTGTCATTCATGTAATCAAAATCGATTCCCACACGGCCTTCGGCCGTCAGTCGCCACTGCCGAGGAATCATAAAAGTATATCCAAGCCGCAGGTCAATCGCATGAGCCTGAAGTTGGAACTGATCAAGTCCGGGCTCGATAGTGATGCTTCCGCTTTTAATTCTTTCAAGTATTTGTCTTTGAGTGAGGATTGCCATATTTAGGTGATTAATATTATCAATTACTAATTGCTTAATTTTCTGATTGCCCGACGCTGTACTCTAATAGTATCGCATTTCCCCCAAGTGGGGTAGTCGACACGAGTGCTAGTTTTTGCTCAGGAATATCCTTAAAAAGCGGAATTCCTCCTCCAAACAGAATTGATTCTACAGTGATATATATCTTTGAAACACAGTTCTCGCGCATAAAAAGTGAATAGATAGAAGAGCCTCCGCAAATTGCTACTTCGGTGTGACCTTCGGATTCGAGTTGAGCGAGTAAATCGCGCGGAGAAAGGGTCGTAGTCTCGACTCCTTCTGGCCGATTATTTTCGTCGAATGGCTGAGATGTGTAGACGATATTGCGCCGTCCAGGCAATGCTTTGCCGATAGTATCAAATGTTGTTCGCCCCATGACGATGACGCCAGCTTCTTTGGTTCGTTCTTTAAAGAATTCTTTGTCAGCACCACTTGTCCAATTCATTGAACTTGTTGATTCGAGGGGACTGATGAATCCGTCGAGTGATATTGCTGCGATGATGAATGCTTCCATATTACTGTACGATTTTTAATCCTTTAATTGCCGGAGAAGGAGAGTATTGATCTGCAAAATGTTTTGTTATTTCTTCCACAAGCTTTACATCTTTTTTCTCAGACCGAGCAAAAGATTTCTTTGGAAGTTCCAGTGTAATCTTCTTGTGATTATTTTTCCGAGCAATAATCGTCTCTGCTGTCTTGTAGTGAATATCATATACATGAGCGTTTGAGATTGAGTGAGTGTAAGTTCCTGGGCGCACACCAAGCTCTTGAGCGAGCATGCATTGCAAGAGGGCAAAACCAGCCACATCATGTGGAAAGCCAAGAATCATATCGTTTGAACGAACAATATTGTGCATGTGAAGTTTGCCGCCAATAATATTTACTGAAAAAGTGAAAGGGCAGGGGACATTCTTTTTTGAAATTCCCCCAAGTCCGTCAGCCGAAGCATCCCAGGTCATAATTACACCGTGGCGTGAGCTCGGATCTTTTTTCAGAAGCTTGATAAGGAGTCCGAGTTGATCCCGTCCGAAATGTTTTCGCCACCGATATCCATAGGCCACCGTCACAACATCTCCGGGGTTTGTAAACATGTCCCATACTTTTGTAAACTGTCGCAGAAAATCTGACGGCTTTCGCGAACCCGAAACGAACCATACTTGCTCAGCCACAAAAAGCTGGATAGGAATTTTTCGTAATGTCAGAACTGGGAAGCCGTCCTTTTCAATATCCATTGAAAAAGTAAGTCCGGGAAGTGCTGTTGTTTCATGTCCGGTCCGCACGTTTTTCTCGGCGATACCGTTGGTCATAATATCTTTCAGAAGTTTTTGGTAGATTTTGTCGAAGGTGGTCATGTGACAAGTATAGCAAAAAAATGAGGGATATATATTCGCAGTATTTGTTGACAGATATATTTTTTAGTGTATAAACAGAACCAGGACAACCAGTTAGAACTATGAAAAATAAAAAAATTAAGAAAGTCTTGAGGCCGCAAAGTCAGTTCCGCAAGTATTTAGAGTTTTTGCTTATCGGAATATTTGTGGTAGCACTGACTACAGTGTTGCTTCAGTTAGGTGTAATTAATTTCTACTGGGCTTTAGCGGTGATGATACCTGTGGTGCTGTATATATTGGGTATGATATGACTTCCTGGAATCGGCATAATAACGCTACCAAGCGCCTCATTGTGATTATTGGTACTCCGTTGTTTTCTTTTCCCAATAATACTGTCTTTAGTTTCGACTCCTCTCATCCTGTTGAAGAACATTCGTTCGGCGAGGGTGAGTTGGTGGGGTTGTCGGCCTATATGAAAGTGTGTAGCCACGATTCGGAATACTCGCGCATGTTCGGTATGCGTTCTCACAAAGTTTTTATTCCTTGTACCCTCGTCATGCTGTTTCGTTTGGTGGACAGACTCAAAATCAATTCCAAGTGGAATGTTAAAACTGTCGAAGGTGAAACTTTAATAGTAGATGTTACCGCCTATTTATTTGGCAAACAGTGATCGTAAGGTCACCTTTTTTATTTCTTGTCAAAAAAAGCACTCATGCTACAGTTGGAGTATGTCAGAAAAAAAATATCCATTTCTCCCGGAAGGGAAGGAGATTACATTAGTTCCTTTAGAAAATCCGTTCATGACACGAGCGCGCACAGTTGCTCGTAACATGTCTACCGACAGAAAGCACCCTACGGGTGCTGTCGTAGTAAAAGACGGAGTTATTCTTGGAGAGGGTGCAAATCAAGTTCCGCTCAAGAACAAGACTCTCAGCAAGATGCATCAAAAAGGTGCGTGTGTACGCAAGCTTTTCAAAGTAAAGTCTGGCGAAAAGTATTGGATTTGCCCAGGGTGTGCAAACTATTCTGATCACGGTGAACAACAGGCTGTGCGAAATGCCATTGCTCAGTCTGGAGATGTTCAGGGAGCAGATCTCTATCTTTGGGGACACTGGTGGTGTTGCGAGCCTTGCTGGAATGCAATGCTTGCCGTGGGAATCGAAAATGTCTATTTGCTCGAAGGTGGAGACACCCTCTTTGATCGAGATAATCCTGCGAACAAAATTGGGAAGTTTGAGGAGATTGCCTAAACTTTATAATCCACGAATGGAAATATACGAAATATGCTAGCGCCGACGTAGTCGGCGCTTTTTTATTTATAATATTATTTTATGATATTATATCCATATAGAATTTCATTTGAACGTATCGCAGATATTCCGCAATGTAATTCATAATTCAGTATTAATGCATAATCAAGAAACACCATGAAAGACATAAAAATCCAAAAACTCATACTGGCTGAAAAGAAACGACAAAAGAGCGTTATCAACCTTATCGCGTCAGAAAATATTGTGTCACAAGATGTTCTCGATACACTTGGTTCTGAGCTCACAAACAAATATGCAGAGGGATATGCACACGCTAGGTACTATGGAGGAAATGAAATCATCGATCAAATAGAAGATGAATGTATTGCACGAGCCCTCAAAACTTTTGGACTCACAGAAAAGAAGTGGGCAGTTAATGTACAACCTCTCTCAGGATCGCCTGCAAACCTCGCGGTCTACGGAGCGCTTCTCAGTGTCGGTGACAAGATTATGGCAATGGATCTTTCTCACGGAGGACATCTTACTCATGGATTCAAAGTTTCATATACGGGAAAAGTATACACACAGGTTCCGTACTTTGTTGATGAAAAATCTCACAGAATTGATTACGACGAAGTCATGAAAATAGCAAAGAAAGAAAAACCACAACTCATCATCGCAGGGTACTCGGCATATCCACGAAAGATAAACTTTAAAAAGTTCAGAGAAATTGCCGACGCAGTCGGCGCGTATTTGATGGTCGACATGGCACACATTTCTGGACTCATTGCTGGAGGTGCACATCCTAAACCTTTTCCGCACGCTGATGTAGTGACTTCAACAACTCATAAAACCCTACGAGGTCCACGATCTGGAATTATCTTTACAAAAATTGATGAGCGAAGCCTTGATAAAAAAGTAGATAAAGCAATCTTTCCAGGACTTCAGGGTGGTCCGCACATGAATCAAGTCGCAGCAGTTGCTGTAGCTCTCAAAGAAGCGCAGTCAGCAGACTTTAAAAAATACATCGCACAAGTGTGCAAAAACGCCAGAGCACTCTCAGACGAACTCAAACGACTCGGGTGGCGAATCCTTACTGGCGGAACAGACAATCATCTCGTGCTCGTAGATGTGTGGATGGATGGAAAAGGAATCCCCGGAAAAGATGCGAGCGATCGCCTTGAAAAAGAGGGAATCATCGTTAATAAAAATACTATCCCTGGTGAGAAACGGACACCTGTTAATCCTTCAGGTGTGCGACTTGGAACTGCGGCAGAGACAACGCGAGGTCTCAAAGAAAAAGACTTCGTCGCAATCGCACAGCGAATCGATACAATTTTGCGGAAATAAAAAAATCTCATTGCTGAGGCTTGTATCCACTAAGGAATTACCATTGTGTCTGCACGAACTCTTTTTCGGTCAATGTAATGCTCGAGAGGGCAGGTGCAAGGTATCCCTTTGCAATCCTGATGTCGGCATCCATTTTTGTAATATTCTGAAACAGTTGCCTCCAGATCAATGTCGAGCATGTCAGAAATTGCAAAGAGCCAACCAAAAAGATCTGCAATTTCTCCACGATATGAAAGATAAACTGCTTCAGAGTTTGAATCGTCAAGATCTATTTCTCCAAGCGCAGATACAATTTCCAGTGTCTCGGCGGTTTCCTCAAAAAGTCTCGTTGTACAAAAGTACAATCCTCCAGCCTTGATATTGGATCCCTTGAATCTTTTTGAGAGAACTTTTTGCCACTGTGATGCGGAAAAGCGCCGGCTCTCTTTTTTCTGTACCCAGTACTTGTGATGGAGGCTGTCACCGACATCGATTTTGAAATTACTTGCAGCTGCGAACGCCCAAGCAACGCAGTGAGAAAATCTCGCAGGAACGTTTTCGGGTTCTTTCCGCAATGATCTGCACAAGCGTCCAGTGGTGATCAGTAGTCTGTCCACAATCTCAACCACTGAATATTTGTGGTAGGAATGTCCATAGATTGTGTACATATGTAGTTGTAGTGTCTTCATCTGTTTCGAACATTACATTCTATTTCCGCTAAGTCAATAGTAGGGTCTGGTGCGTAGCACGGTCAGCAACCATGTTTTATTTTTGCTATACTTTCTCTATGAATACACCAGAAAAGAAAAAAGGGAAATTCATTGTTATCGAAGGAACCGATGGTTCAGGAAAAGGAACTCAAGTAGAGTTACTCGCTGAGGCTTTCAGAGATAAAGATGTAAGATTTGAAATCACAGATTTTCCTCAATACAATACGCCAAGTGCTTTTTTTGTTGAGAAATATCTGAGAGGTGAGTATGGAGCACTCGATGAAGTTGGTCCTTACAAAGCCTCGTATTTCTATGCACTTGATAGATTTGACAAGTCTCACGATATGCACAAGTGGCTTGGAGAGGGAACTCATATTATCAGCAATAGGTTCACTACATCGAGCATGGGGCATCAAACTTCAAAGCTCAACACTGTCAAGGAGCAAGATACATTCCTCGATTGGTTGGATAATCTTGAATATAGAGATTTGGATATTCCGCGTCCAGACCTAGTGATATTTCTTTTTGTGCCACCAGAAGTTGGTCAAAAACTTGTCGCACAGAAAAATGCACGAGAGTATACAAAAGGAAAGAGTCATGATATTCATGAGGCTGATCTCAATCATCTCACAAGAGCGTCGCAGGCATATGAATACGTTGCAAAGAAATTTGGTTGGTTGCGAATCGATTGTACGAAAGATGGCGAACTCATGTCTCGTGAAGAAATTCATGGACTCGTTCTTGAAAAAGTCACAGACTTCCTTAAATAACACAAACTTGCAAAGTGTCAATATATCCGTATACTCTTTGTTAGCATGTACCCAATAGAACGACTAAGACAAGAAGCTGTGCATATCCTACTCAGAGATATTTCTTATTATCCAATATGTGTTAATTTCTCTATCTTAGATACGTTGAGGTTTAGGCACACTAATAGTTCAGAGCGAGTGATTCGAAATATTTCGATAAGATTAGTAGAGTGGTGCCAATTAAACCAAGCGCTCGTGCGAACATATGTTGAATATGTGAGTAGAGAAAGAGAGTGTGACGAGGTTTCTTCAGACTTCATTATGTATTATCTCGGCAATCCTAATCTAAGTTGGATGTGGAGTAATCATTTTTTTCACCCAGAAGGAGAAAACGACGTCTACGCGCATTTCATTGAAGATGTGTTGATTGAATTGGATTCTTGTGTGCAAAGTTTCCGTATGCCACGATTAGTAATATAATCGTGGTTTTTTATTTAAAAACTCTCGAAAAAACTCCCGCGCTGTGCTAGTATTCATTCTATGAACACAGGCACAAAAAGCTTAATAGCACTTACTGAGGAAAAGATCCTCGCTTTTTGGGAGGACAAAGGAATCTTTCAAAAAACACTCGATCAAACAAAGAATGGAGAATCTTTTGTTTTTTATGACGGACCTCCTTTTGCAACAGGTTTGCCACACTACGGACATCTTCTCGGAGGAACCATGAAAGACGTTATTCCCCGATATCAAACAATGAAAGGGAAGTTTGTCGCACGTCAGTGGGGGTGGGATTGTCACGGACTTCCAGTTGAAAACCTTATCGAAAAAAAGCTTGGTATCTCGAATAAGCAAGAAGTTGAGGAGTATGGAATTGGGAAATTTAATACAATGGCACGAGATAGTGTTTTAGAATTTGAAAAAGAATGGAAAAAAACTATTCCTCGTTCAGGACGATTTGTGGATATGGAAAATCCATATATGACAATGCAACCATCATTTACTGAATCGGTATGGTGGGGGTTTTCAGAACTCCATAAAAAGAATCTCGCATATGAAGGTTTTAAGTCAATGCATTTTTGTCCTCGATGTGAGACGACACTTTCAAACTTTGAGGTGAATCAAGGATATAAAGATATTACCGATATTTCAGTATACACACTTTTTGAAAAAGCTGACGAAGAGGGAGTGTATTTTCTTGCGTGGACAACAACACCATGGACACTTCCTGGAAACGTCGCCCTTGCAGTCGGAGTCGATATTGATTATGTGCAAATTAAAACTGCAGACAAACAGCTCATTCTCGCAAAAACACGACTCGAAAAAATTACAGAAGAATACGAAGTCATCCAGGAGATGAAGGGAAGTGATTTAGTGGGTGCATCATATAATCCTCCATTTAATTATTTTAAAAAGTCGAACGGTGTAGTAGATGATACTACAATACAACCTACGAAAATTGAAGGTTCAGAAAACGGCTGGAAAATATATGCTGCTGATTTTGTTACCACAGAAGACGGAACGGGAATCGTACATATTGCGACGGCCTTTGGAGACGATGATTATCAGCTCGGACAAAAACACAATCTTCCATTTGTACAGCATGTGAACAAGCAGGGAAAGATGCTCGAAGAAGTAACTGATTTTGCAGGCCTGTATGTAAAGCCAAAAGATAATCACCAGGCAACTGATATTGAGATTATTAAATACCTTGCACATAATGGAGGCCTCTACGCAAAAGAAAAAATGATTCACTCGTACCCTCATTGCTATCGATGTGAGACTCCTCTTATTAATTATGCGACTGAGTCATGGTTCATCAAAGTAACTGATATGAAAGATACTCTCGTGGCCGCAAACCAAACAGTGTCTTGGGTTCCAGAAAACATTCGTGATGGTCGTTTTGGAAAGTGGCTTGAAGGTGCAAAGGATTGGTCAATTTCTCGATCACGATTCTGGGGCGCGCCGATGCCAATTTGGAAATCAGAGTCGGGCGCTGTTGAGGTGATTGGTTCAATCGATGAACTTAAAGAAAAAACAAATACTTCGGGAAATATTTTTGTGATGCGACACGGACAAGCAGAGCACAATGTTTCAAATACTCTCAGTTCAGATAATACAGTAATGAGTCATCTGACTGAAAAAGGAAAGTTAGATGTAGTTCATGCTGCGAGCAAGCTCGCAGCCGAGGCAAGAATCGACATGATTTTTGCTTCACCCCTTATGCGAACCCAGGAAACCGCGGCTATCGTTGCAGGTGAGCTAGGAATTTTACTCGAGTCTGTTTTGACAGACGAACGACTCTCAGAGGTTCGAGGAGGAGATTTCAATGGAAAAGATGTTGGGGAATATCGAACATACTTTACAAGTCAACGAGAAAAATTTGATGTATCAACTCCTGGCGAGCATGGTGAAAATCTTTTACAAATGAAAGCTCGACTCGGAGAGTTTTTGTACGAAGTAAATGAAACATACCCCGATAAAAATATTCTTATTATTACTCACGAGTATGGCGCGTGGCTCCTTGATGCTGCAGGGCAGGGACTCAATAGTGATGAATCAGCAGAACTCAAAGAATCTCGAGAAGACTACATTGTTCCGGGAGAATATTTGCAACTCGATTTTGCACCACTTCCGCATAATGAAAATTATGAGCTCGACATGCATCGACCATATATCGATGAGGTAATGTGGCACAACGCCGATGGAGAAGAAATGCACCGAATCCCAGATGTTTTTGACACATGGGTAGACTCAGGCTCTATGTCATTTGCGCAACATCATTTTCCATTCGCAACACCAGGAGAAACGCTTGAAGAAAAGAAAGAAAATTTTATGCAAAAGTATTACCCAGCTGATTTTATTGCAGAAGGAATCGATCAAACTCGAGGGTGGTTCTACACATTGCTTGTTATGGGAACAGGTCATTTTGGAAAGTCTCCATACAAGAATGTTATCGTCAACGGTCTCGTACTTGCAGAAGATGGAAGAAAAATGTCAAAGAGTTTGAATAATTATCCACCAGTCGATCATATTTTCGAAACCTATGGAGCTGATGCAATGCGATATTATCTCATGTCATCTCCTGCAGTTCGAGCTGAGGATCTGGCCTTTTCTGAAAAGGGAGTTGATGAGATTATGAAAAAAATTGTGATGCGACTCTATAATGTACTTTCTTTTTATGAAATGTACGGAGGACACGAAGCTGCAGGAAATCCTGCAGCTCACAATACAAATATTCTCGACACATGGATGATAAGCCGAATTGCACAGGTTCGAGAAATGGTAACGCAGTCACTCGACTCGTATGAACTCGATAAAGCTTCACGACCATTTATGGATCTAGTTGATGATTTTTCTACATGGTATCTCCGTCGTTCACGAGATAGGTTCAAAGAGGTGGGGGATGATGCAACTCAAGCTCTGCAAACAACACGATTTGCACTTATTGAAATCGCAAAGCTGTTTGCGCCGTTCATGCCGTTCATGTCCGAAGAGGTGTATCAGCGAACAAAAACTGACACTATGCCAGAATCAGTACATTTATGTTCATGGCCAGAAGCATATGTGCAAGATGACACTGTACTTGAAAATATGAAAACTGTTCGAGAAGTTGTTTCAGATGCTCTGCAAGTTCGTTCAGCTTCAGGAATCAAGGTCCGCCAACCACTACA